>Ga0209723_1000256_pt1 | contig 105355 bp, 81 predicted proteins | sample BiotimSIPDNA_2_FD_185750 | JGI IMG/M metagenome (GOLD analysis project Ga0209723, IMG submission 185750) | Anaerobic biogas reactor microbial communites from Washington, USA - Biogas_R2 time_0 SIP DNA (SPAdes) (version 2) | ecosystem: Engineered > Bioreactor > Anaerobic > Unclassified | place... | reverse complement strand
AATCCGAAAAAAATCACCGCCCGCCCAGGAAACGCGGTGAACAACGATGCCTTTGCGGGTAAGTCATTCTCGGGACGCTTCCTAACCCCTTGGCAGACAAGCCGGTTGCGAACAGCGCATTCGGCTCTAAGTGCCGGACTTGCGGTTGATCCTTCGGTTGGCACCGAGTAGAATGCGAGAGCGGGGGCGTGTTCTAGCTGATCCAAGGCGGTTCGCGGCGTCGGATCTCTGGTCCAGTGGCACGCGGGGAGCCGCACGGCACTTCTTGTCCGGGTTTTCGTCTTATCGTTGCAGGAGTGGGGTCTGCCGCGGGGCCTTTGGGCAGAGGTAGTGGACTTTTGTTGAAACCAGGCGGATTTGTAGGTCCGCAATCCGAACGCAACTGCGGAGTTGTCTGAACGCCGGTCATGTCTAGCGAAGTGCTCGATCATCCTGCAACGAAATCGGCCGCCGATCGGGACCCGGTGCTCGAACCGGAAGACCCCGTTGACGGCGTCGAGATCGTTCGCGACGACGCCCCTGGCAAGACGGATTTGCGCGTCGTTCCTGCCGGGCCTGGGAGCGACCTCGAGTCCGGCGACGCCGTGTTGGAGGACGGCAAGACGGTCATTTCCAAGCGCGCCTCCCGGACAGGCGGCTCGTCCTCCCATGCGCAGCTTCCTGGGGACGGCGCGACGGCGTCACGGGCGGATTTGGGAAACGCCTTGGAAGGCATCTGTCTGGGCCACTTTCGCCTGGAGGAATTCGTCGGCGGGGGCGGGATGGGCTCGGTGTTCCGCGGCACCGACATGAGGCTGGGGCGGACGGTTGCCGTCAAGGTGCTGTCGCGGGACCGCACGGATCCGGAGACCTTGCGGCGGTTTCAGAACGAGGCCCAGAGCGCCGCGCGGCTGGACCACGACAACATCGCCCGCGTGTACTACGTGGGCGAGGATCAGGGTTTGCACTTCATTGTCTTCGAGTTCATCGAAGGCGTGAACCTTCGCGATCTGGTGGAGCAGGAAGGCCCTTTGTCGCTGGGCGACGCGGTCAGCTACCTGCTGCAAGTGGCCGAGGCTTTGGAGCACGCTTCGCAGCGCCACGTCGTCCACCGGGACATCAAGCCGTCGAACGTCCTGGTGACCGCCGAAAAGCGGGCCAAGTTGGTGGACATGGGGCTGGCTCGGCTGCGTTTGGAAACGGACCGGGACGATCTGACGGCCAGCGGCGTGACGCTCGGAACCTTCGATTACATCTCGCCGGAACAGGCGCGGGATCCGCGGATTGCGGACGTCCGCAGCGACCTGTACTCGCTGGGCTGTACGTTCTACTTCATGCTCACCGGCCAACCGCCGTTTCCTGAGGGGACGCTGCTGCAGAAGTTGTTGAGTCACAGCAGCGAGCATCCGACGGATCCGCGACTGGTCCGGCCGGATCTGGACGATCAGGTCGTGACGATCCTCGACACGCTGTTGGCCAAGCAGCCGAGAGACCGCTATCAGCAGCCCAGCGAGTTGATCGGTGAATTATTGCTCGTCGCGGACCGTCTGCACTTGCCCGGTTTGAACTCCGGCGGAGCGGTCTGGCTGGGCCGAAGGCGATCCTGGTGGGGCAAACTCGAACGTACGTTGCCCTGGCTGGTGCCCTTCGTCCTGCTGGCCGCATCCGCGTTCGCCATCGACCACTTCTGGTCCGACTCGAGCGCGGATCGTGCGTTGGAAACGCCGGGAACAAAAGCCGTTCAAGAGCCGTCGGCCCACCAGGCGAGAGGCTCGCTCCCGCGCAGGCCGGCGAAGAAACCGGCTGCCACGCCCGCCGACTCCGCGCCGTCGCGGACGAAGCCGAAGTCCCACGCCGAGTCTGCGAAGTCGTCCGTCGAGGCGGTCGGCGCGCCGCGTGCCGCGGGTCCGCAACGTGCGGACGCCCGGTCCGGCCAAAGTCCGGCGGAAGCCTCGGCCCAGGCAGTCCCGCCGGCCGAGAAACCGTCCGCGCCGGCGCCCGCTGGGCCGGGTTCGGCGGGCGGAACAAAATCCGCTCCTCCGCCAGCCAGTCCGCCGCCGAAAGCCAAGCAGGCTGGCGCACCGGCCAGTGCGGTCGCGGCGCGATCGGCATCGGGGACGCTGCCGACACTCTCGCCGCCCGGCGCCGCGCCAGATACGCCGGCTGTTCCGGCCGTCGAACGCTTGCTCGTCGGGCTCGAAAACGGCCCGGCGCCTCCCGGCGCCAAACGCGTCCGGTCCCTGGAAACCGCCTGCCGCGAAGCCGACTTGCTGGGGGCGAAGGTCATCGAATTGCACTTCGACGGCCCGCGTGAAGCGAGTTCCCTGGAGATCACCAGCCCGCAGTTGACCATCCGCAGCGGCGCCGGTTTCCAGCCCACGGTCGTGTTCCGTCCCGGCTATCAGGATCTGGCTCTGGATCGCCGCATGATCCGGGTGGACGGCGGCCGTCTGGAATGGCAGGGCGTCCAAGTGAGGATGGAATTGCCCGGCGCTCCCGCGGACAGTTGGACGCTGTTCTCGCTGCGTGCCTGCGACTCCCTGGACCTGCAGGACACCGTGCTCACGATCGCCGTCGCCGGCTCGAAGGACGCGCCGCTGCAGGACCGCGTGACGCTGGTCGAGATCGCGGAGACGCCGCCGGCCTCGCCCGCCGGAGCCGAGACCGACGACGCGGCTCCGCGGGTCATTCCGCCTTACATCGGTTTGTCCCACTGCGTGGTCCGCGGCCGGGGCACGTTGATCCACTGCGAGAAGGCGACCCCGCTGCGCATCGTCTGCCGGCAATCCTGGCTGGCGATGTCGGACTGGCTGTTGGACGTCGGCGGGACGGAGACCAAGCCCGCGCAGCTCGACGCCCGCATCGACGTCGCCTTGAAGAACGTCACCGCGGTGCTGGGGCAAGGCTTGTGCCGGTTGAGCAGCGACGCGCTGGCGCCGTTCCAGTTGGACCTGGTGACCGACTGCAAGAACAGCATCCTGTACCTCACCGGCGCCAACGCCGCACTGATCGAACGTCGCGGCATCGGCGATTTGGCGGAACTGGAAAAACACCTCTACATCCGCGGCCGCGACAACTTCTATCCCGGCTCGGACATTCTGCTGCGGCTAAACCCTAACGGCGATCCGCAGCAGTTCGTGGACTGCGGTTTTGCCGACCGCAGTGAAAGCTGGTATCAAGAGGAGAGTCCGCGCTTTACCCTGCTGTGGAGATCGGCTCCGGCGCCGGAACGGCCGCTGGACCAGCACGCGCCCGCCGATTACTTGCTGGACGAAAGCGAAGAGAATCCGGCGTTGCTGGACGGGGGAGAGACCCGAGCCGGCGTCGATGCGGCGCTGCTGCCGGCCCTCGATGAGGTTGACGCGGGGCCGTAGGCGCCGCGGCGGCGACCGGGCGTCGAAGCAGCGACCGGGCGTCCGGCATCGATCCGGCGCCGTGCTGCGGCGGCCGCGCTGCGGGCGTCTTCCACCGCTTGCCAAGCGGTGGACCAGGGGGTAGGTTTGAGGCCGATTCGATCCCGCGTCCAGGCCCATTACGAAGGGGAGTGCGAAGCATGGCAACGAACTTGGAAGCCAGTCTCGTGGCATTGGAGTACTCGCGGCATTTCGTCCAGGCGTTGTTGGACACGATTCCGGAAGACCAGTTGTGCCATCAGCCGTTTCCCGGCGCGAACCACGCCCTGTGGATCATGGGCCATGTCGCCAGCGTGGATGCGTTCCTGGGGCAGGCCTGCGGAGGTCCGCAGGACCCGCAACTCGAGTCCTGGCAACCGACGTTCTTCATGAAGTCGGAGCCCAGCCCCAATCCCGGCGACTACCCGCCCGCGGACGAGGTCCGGGCCTGGTTTCAGAGCACGCGTCAAGCCGTCCTCGATTGGTTCCGTTCGCAGGACGAACAGCAACTTGGCACGCCCTTGCCGGAAGGCCTGCGAGAGATTGCCCCGGATCGGCTCAGCCTGATTGCGCGGCTGGCGATTCACGAGGCCGGCCACGGCGGCCAGCTGACGATGATCCGCAAGAGCCTGGGCCTGCCGCCGGTCTTCGCCTGACCGATCGCCGACCCGCGCAGGGCAGTCGCTCGGCCGTCGTCGTTCGCTCACGTCGGCGCGTGTCCCGGTACGACGGCGTGCCCGCGACGCGTCCTCGCCCCCGCGCGCCGGCCGGCGAGCACGCGCACGAGGCCCGTTCCGCGAAGTGCGTGCGAGCTGCCGGCGTTCCGGGCTGTCGCATCGTTTTGGCGGCGGGCCGGGGCGCGGACCGGCATCCGCCTCCCATCCGTTCCAATCCGGAACTTCCTTTCTCGTTCGCGGGGATTGCCTCCCGCCGAAGATCCATTCCATCAATTCTGGGGAACCAGCGGACGATCCTACCGCCAGGGCGTTTCCGTTGCGGGATCAGAATGCGTCTGCAGGACAGGGACGCGAAGCGGCCGCCGTGCTCCGACCTAGGCCGCGCCGCTTTTCTCCCCGCGGGGCCAGACTTCGGGGGTTGGAGGAACCCGGTGTGCTCCATTTCAAACCAAACCGCGCAGGGATGGGCCGTGCGTTGAGGTGCCTGGGCGAAGGCATTCTGGCGTTGCTGGTCTGCCTGAGCGCCGGCGCTCAGGAGTCCTATCGCTATGCGCTCGGCACGTCGGGCCTGAAAGCGGCGACGGTGCCGCCCGCGGGCAACTACTGGCTGTTCTATAACTTCATCTACTCCGCGGATCAGCTGTTGGACGGCGCGGGGAATCCTCAGCAGGCTCCCGGAAGCGGCGAGCCGGTCGATTTCGACCTGTATGCCTACGCCAACGCACACCGGTTTGTGTTCGTGACGGGACACCAGATTCTCGGCGCCGATTACAGCTGGAATTTCGCCGTTCCGTTCGTCGGCACGGACTTGAAGATTACCAACTATGGCGTGGCCGACAGTTCGTTTGCCCTGGGCGACATCTACGTCGAGCCCTTCGTGATCGAATGGCATTTGCCCCAGATCGATTTCGGGGTGGGATACGGATTGATCGCCCCCAGCGGCCCGCGGCGCGCCGATCGCCCCTCCTTGCCCGGCAAGGAGTACTGGACGCACTATCCCATGTACGGCGTGACGTACTACTTCGACGAAGAACGGACGTGGACCGCCGCCATGCTGGGACGCTACGAGGCCAATACCGGGTTGCAGGGACGAGACTACCGGCCCGGCGATCACTTCAATTTTGAATGGGGGATTGCCAAGTCCATCCGGACGTTGGACGTGGGCGTCTCCGGCTACTGCGATTGGCAGGTGACCTCCGACTCCGGGACCGATCCCGCCAATACGGGCGTGCGGGACCGCTCGTTTGCGATCGGCCCCGAGGTCCACTATTTCTTTGCCAAGCGGAAGTTCGGCCTCCACGTCAGGGCCTGGTGGGAATTCGGCGCGCGGGACCGGTCGCAAGGCGAGATCATCACCGTGACGTTCGTCAAGCCGTTGTAGGCGGCGGGCCGTCCCGCGCCGGCTACGGTCGCTTCTTGGCCGCCTTGCGCGGCTTCGCATAATCCGGCCAGACGATCCGTTTGCCTTCGGCGCCGGTGAATTTCCAGGCCGGCCACGGGGGCGACTCGGCGCGGACTTCGCGGTACTTGGCCTCCAGCATCGTCTTCAGCTCGGCCAGCTTTTCCGGTTCCGCAGCGGCCAGGTCGGTCGTCTCGCCGATGTCGCGGCCGAGGTGGTACAGCGAGAACGTGGCGAGTCCGGCTTGCTTGAAATCCTGTTCGTCCTGTTCGGTGAGATCGTTGCCGCGGCGCGGATCGGGCCTGTCGAGCGTCGCGAGGATCTTCCAGTCGCCCACGCGCATCGCGACCTTCGGGGCGCCCGTGGCCCGATTGAAGTGCCAGTACAGCGGCGTGCTGCGGTTGATCGGCCGGCCCGACAGCACCGGCAGCAGACTGGCTCCGTCGAGCGCGCGGTCGCGCGGCGGCTCGATCCCGGCGAGTTCGCAGGCCGTGGGCAGAAAGTCCACGCCGCACACAGGTTCGTCGCTTACGGTGCCCGGCTTGATCTTGCCCGGCCATTGCAGGATGCCCGGCACGCGGATGCCGCCTTCGTACAACGCGCCCTTTTTGTCGCGAAGCGGCCCGGCCGATCCGTGCGGATGGTAGGCCGTGATGGCGGGCCCGTTGTCGCTGGTAAAGAAGATCAGCGTCCGGGCGCGCTGTCCCTGTTCGTCCAGCGCCCGCACCAGCCTGCCGAAGGCGTCGTCCATCTGGGTGATGTTGCCGTGATGCGCGCTGTAACTAGGATCGTCAGACGGGTACAGTTGCGTGTACTTCCGATCGGACGCGATCGGCTCGTGCGGCTCGTGAAAGCAGACGTACAGGAAGAACGGTTTCGCTTGGTCGCGGCCGCCGGTCAACCAGCGGATCGCCTCGTCGACGACCAGGTGGGCTGCGTAGCCTTCGAGCCGGCCCACCGGCTGGCCGTTGCGCACAAAGTTGTCCGGGTTGCGATGGTTCGGCAAGGCGTTGTTTTGCGTCGAGAACCAGTGGTCGAAGCCGTGGTCGCCCGGTTGCGGCTGCGTTGGCAAGTTGAACTCGCCGTTGAGGTGCCACTTGCCGCTGTGACAGGTGGCGTATCCGGCGCGTTTCAGCAGCGTTGCCACGGTGATTTCGCTCCGCCGCACGTGGACCGGCGAATCCTGCGGGATCCAGTTGCGGACTCCGACGCGGGTCGGCGTGCGGCCGGTCATCAGCGCCGTGCGCGACGGTGAACAGTTGGCGTGGCCCGCATAGCAACTGGTCAGCCGCAGCCCTTCCGCGGCGAACTGGTCCAGGTTCGGCGTCCGCACGTCCGCGGCGCCGTAGCAGCCCAAGTCGCCGTAGCCCAGGTCGTCGGCCAGGACCATGACGATGTTGGGAGGCGGGGCCTCCGCCGCCTCGGCGGCCTGCATCGCGGCCCACGGAGCCGGCAAGAGAGCGGCAAGAAGGAAGCAGTTGGCTGTCATGGCAGTGGTCCTCTTGGTGATCCGCAGGAACAGGAAGTGGTGCTCCGTGCCCGCCGGCGGGCACGGCCCGCAGCGGCAACCGGCCGAGGGGCGCGATTCCGACCTGCCGGGCAACTGAAAATCATACCCGGCGCCAAGCAGGATGAAAACAGAACAGACGGTGAAAACGTGTCGGCACCTTTGCGAACCGTGCCGCCTCCGTTATGTTTAACGTTGCACGATCTATCCGGCCGAGTACAGCCGGATAGATCGCAATTCGTTATGTGAAGGGTTTTTTGAGGGACTTTCAGGAGCTTGTCCTGTGGCAAAACAGGATTCTCAGACGCCTGCGAACGACGATCCGGCACCGACTTTTGAGGCATCGCTGGCCAAACTCGAACGCTCGGTCCGTCAATTGGAAGAAGGCAAGCTGGGATTGAGCGAATCCCTGCAGTGTTACGAGGAAGGCGTCAAGCAGTTGAAGCAGTGTTATCGCGACTTGGAGTCGGCCGAGCGGAAGATCGAGCTGCTGGCGGGCGTCGACGCCGAGGGCAAGCCGGTGACGGAGCCGTTTGACGAGCGGGAAATGACGCTGGACGAGAAGGCGGCCTCGCGCAGCAAGCGGCGGTCGCGTCCCGCGAATCGGGCCTTGTCGGCAGACGAAGAATCGGAGCCGCTGGGCGGGCTGTTTTAGCGTCTGGGCCTGCCTGCTGTATGCGCGTCTTCGCCGCAGGGTGCGAGGTGCCTGTTTTCTTTTTCAACAGGCTGCGAAGTGTATGGCGGAACTGTCGTCCCGGTTGTTTCTGGAGTACGCTGCAGCGGTGCGCCCGGAGGTGGACGCTGCGCTGGATCTCGCTTCCCAGTACGACGCAGACTGCCCGGTGGTTTTGCGCGAGGCGATCCGGCACAGCTTGCTGGCGCCCGGCAAGCGGCTGCGGCCGTTGCTGGTGTTGATGTCCGCCGAGGCCTGTGGCTGTCCCAGGGAGGGCGCGATGCCGGCCGCTTGCGCGGTCGAGATGGTTCACACCTACTCGCTGATCCACGACGACCTGCCGGCGATGGATGACGACGATTGGCGACGGGGGCGGCCAAGTTGCCATGCGAGGTTTGGCGAAGCGATGGCGATTCTGGCGGGTGACGCGTTGCTGGCCCAAGCCTTCGAGGTGCTCAGCGGCGGGATTCGCTCTCCGGATGTCGCGGCCGCCTGCTGTCTGGAGTTGGCCCGTGCCGCCGGCGCATCGGCGTTGGTGGGCGGGCAGGTGGACGATCTGCAGAGTCCTTTTCCGGGCAACGCGGGGGCACCGCCCCGGTCCCCCGGCGACGGCCGCCCGGAGCCCCGCGAACCGGCTGGATTGGTCCTGCAAGCGCAGCTGGAACGCATCCACCGCCGCAAAACGGGGGCCATGTTTCGCGTTTCCTTGCGTTTGGGCGGGATTGTCGCCAGGACTGCGCCGCCCCGACTTGCCGCCTTGGACGCATTTGGCCAGAAATTGGGCTTGGCTTTTCAGATCGTCGATGACTTACTAGATATTAAGGGCGACCCGACGGCGCTGGGCAAGAGCGTGGGCAAAGACCGGGAGCAGCGCAAGTTGACTTTTCCGGCCTTGTTGGGCGTGGAAGGAAGCCGGCGGCGAGCTGAGGCCATGATCCGCGAAGCCCAACAGCAGTTGCTCGTCTTTGGCGCCCAGGCGGGGTGCCTGGAGTCGCTCGCCAGTTATGTGCTGGAAAGGAACCGTTGATTCGAAATGCACCGATGGCTGTCCCAAATCCACGAACCGCAGGCGCTGCAGGCGATGTCCGTTCGCGAGCTGACGGAGTTGGCGCAAGAAGTCCGCGACGCGCTGTGCAACCTGGTGTCGGAACGCAGCGCCCATTTCGCCTCGAACTTGGGCGTGGTCGAACTGTGCTTGGCGTTGCACAGCGTCTTTGATTTCCGCCAGGACCGGCTGATTTGGGACACCGGCCACCAGATCTATCCGCACAAGCTGGTCACGGGCCGGTATCCGGAATTTGCCACGATTCGCACGCGCGGCGGGTTGATGGGGTATCCCAACCCGGCGGAGAGTCCCTACGATCTGCTGATGACTGGGCACGCGGGCTGCAGCCTCTCGACGGCCTTGGGCTTGAAGACGGGCGACGATCTGTTGGGCCGGACCGACCGCCGCGTCGTGGCCGTGATCGGCGACGGCGCGTTTTCGTCCGGGATCGTGTTCGAGGCTATGAACAACGCCGGCGAACTGGAGAAGAACCTGCTGGTCATCTTGAACGACAACAAGATGTCGATTTGTCCGCGGGTCGGCGGGATGGCGCACTACCTGGACCGGCTGCGGACGAATCCGATCTATACGGGCTTCAAATCGGAGATCCTCAAGGTCCTGAATCGTGTCCCGCTGTTTGGCGACCCGACGGAGCGGTTCTTGGCCCAGATGAAGGAAGCGGTCAAGGCCGGACTGCACGGCGGGATGCTGTTCGAGGACTTGGGCTTTCGCTACTTGGGCCCGGTCGACGGACACGATCTGAGCCTGCTCCGCAAGTATCTGAAGATGGTCCAGACGCTGCCCGGACCGATCCTGCTGCACGTCCTGACCGAGAAAGGGCACGGCTATCAGCCGGCTGCCCAGGATCCGACCTACTTCCACACTCCGCCGGCCTTGAAAAACGTTGCCGGCGAGTCGGGCCTGAACGGAAAGCAGGGACCGGCCTACACGGAAATTGCCCGCGATGCGATCCGCGCGCAGATGGTGCGAGACTCGCGCGTGACCGTCTTGACGGCGGCCATGTGTCAGGGAAACAAGCTGGGCCCGATCCGCGACGAGTTTCCCGACCGGTTTTTCGACACGGGCATCTGTGAATCGCACGCGGTGGCCTTTGCGGCAGGGCAAGCCAAGGTTGGGATTCGTCCGATCGTCGACATTTACAGCACCTTCCTGCAACGCAGCTTCGACCAGATTTTCCAGGAAATAGCCCTGCAAAACCTGCCGGTGTTGCTCATGCTGGACCGCGCGGGCCTGGTCGGACCGGACGGGCCGACGCATCACGGTGCGTTCGATCTGGCGTATCTGCGGATTTTCCCCAACCTGGTCGTGACGGCGCCCGGCGATGCCTATGACCTGCAAGCTGTCCTCGACTTTGCGCTCTGCCACGACGCCCCCTGTTCGATTCGCTATCCGAAGGCGGCGGCGGAAACGCTGCCGGGCCGGCGGGCGCCGGTCGAATTGGGAAAAGCAGAGATCTTCAGCTGGGGCTGCGACGGCGCGATCCTGTGCTGTGGGGCGCTGCTGAGCGAGTGCCTGCGAGCCGCCAGTTGCTTGCAGGCCCGCGGACTGAACGTCGGTGTGGTCAATGCCCGGTTCGTCAAGCCGCTGGATGTGGACGTCGTCCAGCGGGCGTTGCGAGAATGCGCCTTCGTCGTGACGGTCGAAGAAGGCTGTCTGACGGGCGGCTACGGGAGCGCGGTCCTGGAGGCCGCGAGTGACGCCGGCTGGGACGTGCGGCGTTTCCGCCGCCTGGGATTGCCCGACCGGTTCGTCGAGCACGGGGAGCGCCGGGAACTGCTCGCCGACCTGGGACTGGACGCCCAGGGAATCACGCGGGCTTGCTTGGCATTGGCCGACAAGGCGGATATGCTGGACGTTCGAGCGGATGCGGGGCGGGCGGCGACGAGCCAACCGGCTTGCGCTCCGTAGTGACTTCGTAGGTTGGGACTCTGTCCCGGCCAGGTCGCGTCGCCGACCCGGCTTGCTTTGGTTGCGGACGCCAGTCCGCGTTAGGTTGCTCCTATGACCAGCCCCCAGGGGACTTTCCCGTCATGGATTCAGGAGGGACGCGTGCGGCCTCGAGTTTTGCTGTTGGGCAGCGGCGAAAGGCCGCACGTGCTCAGCGAGGCAGACAGACTGCGTCCCTTCATCGAGCAGCACGCTGAGGTCGTCTTGACCGATTTTCGCTTCCGCGAGGACTTGGCATCCGTCTGCGCCGATTTGGCGATTGTCTTTGGCGGAGACGGTTCGATCTTGCGTGCGGCCAAGCAGATGGGCACCAAGCAGATTCCGGTGCTGGGTGTAAATCTGGGGCGGCTGGGGTTTCTGGCAAACGTGTCGCCAGAGGAGTTTCTGCAGTGTTTGCCGGGCGTATGCGCAGGGAACTGCACCGTGCTCGACCATCTCATGCTGCGATGCTCGATCGTGCGCGGCGGGCAGACGACGGACAGCCAGTTGGGACTGAACGAAGTGGCGATTCTCGGCGGGCCGCCCTACGCGATGTTGTCCGTCGAACTTTACGTTGACTCAGATCTCGTAACCACTTATAGTTGCGATGGCTTGATCATCAGCACGCCCGTGGGTTCGACGGCTCACAGCCTTTCCGCTGGCGGACCGATCCTGCGGAAAAACCTGCAGGCGTTTGTGATTTCGCCCATCAGCCCGCACACGCTGACGATGCGTCCCGTGGTCGATACGGCGGATCGCATCTACGAAATTGTCGTGAGTCAGCCGCACGACACCACGACGGTCGTCCTGGACGGCGTGCCGCTGTGCCGCCTGACGGCCCTGGACCGCGTTCGCGTCGAGCGGGCGGAACCGACGTTCAAGATGATCGAGATTCCGGAGCGTCATTACTATCGCACACTGCGGGAGAAACTCGGCTGGAGCGGCGATGTCCGCAGCCACGCGGCGAAGTAGCCGTCGGGCAGACTTTCCGCCTGGGATGTTCACTTCAGGAAGCGGCGGCCGGTGGGAGACCTGGCCGACACGGGCTTCCTCAGCAGCAAGGAGGCAGACTCATGAGAATCGCGATTGGACTCTGCACACTGGCCGCCCTGATGCTTCTTGCCAGCCCCTTTCCGGCCGGCGCCGCCGGGGCGGGCGCGGAACCGCAGAAACCGGCGGTGGCCGCCGGCGAGGGCTCGGCCGCGTACCAGTTGCGTTACCAGTTCACGCCGGGCGAGGTCTTCCGCTGTAAGGTGACCCATTTGACGACGGTCGATACCAAGATCCGCGGCGTGTCGGAAACCGTCCAGACGCGCAGCGTCTCGACCAAGGCCTGGAAGATCACCGGCGTCGACCCTCAGGGCAATACGACCTTTGCCTACACGGTGGAAGACGCCAGCATGTGGCAGCAGCATTCCGGCCGGCCGGAGGTCCGCTATGACAGCGTCAAGGACAAGACTCCGCCGCCGGGATACGAACACGTGGCCGATTCGCTCGGCCAGCCGATGGCGACGATCACCATTTCTCCCCACGGGGAAATCATCCGCCGCGAGCGTGCCCGCCCGCAGTTCAATCCCGGTATCGGCGAGTTGACCATCCCCCTGCCCGCTCAGGCCGTCAAGCCTGGCGAACGTTGGACGAAGGAAGGCGAATTGCCCGTCCGACTGCCTGCCGGTACCGTCAAGCGGATTAAGCTGCGTCATGTGTACCAGTTAAAGAAGGTCCAGACCGGCGTAGCGACGATCGAGGCCCGGACGGAAATCCTCACCCCGGTCGACGATCCGGCCGTGCAATCCCAGCTGGTCCAGCGGGTCAAACGCGGCGAAGTCAAGTTCGACGTCGATGCGGGCCGCGTGCTCCAGCAGCAGATGGACATCGACGAAACGGTGATCGGCTTCAGCGGTCCCGACAGCATGATGAAATACCTGGCCCGCCTGACCGAGGAGATGGTCCAGCAGGAGAACGTAGCGCGGCGTACGGAGCCCGCCCCGCAGTAGGCCCCTGAGAAGAAGTCCGGTGTCCTTCGGCGAACGGTGCGGCATCAGCCCGATGGTCTGGGAACTGCCTCCAAGGCCAACACCGGGCTCGCGCCCGCCGCCAGCGTCAGGGTGGAGTGCAACGTGGAAACAGGCCGCATGAACGAAGCCGACCGCGCGTCCCCGTCGCCGACCTGGGCAGACCGCTGCCGCTGGCTGATCGCCACCTGCGGCGGCGTGGGCTACTGTCCCATCCTGCCCGGCAGTTGCGGAGCGCTGTGGGGCGTGGCCATCTACGTCGCGCTGGCAGTTTGGACCTCCGAGCCGTGGCAAACGATCGGCATCGCGATCAGTTTGATCCTGGCTTGCGTGGCGACCTTCCGCCTGTCGCCGTGGGCCGAACGGTTCTTTCAGGAAGAGGACTCCGGCAAGTTCGTCACGGACGAAGTGGTGGGCTTTTTGACCACGGTGCTCCTGTTTCGCACGCCCAGCATCCTGGTCACTGTCCTCTGGGCATTTCCCGTGACGCGGATCCTGGACATGATCAAGCCCCCGCCCGCGCGGCGATTGGAGCACTTGCCCGCCGGCTGGGGCGTGTTGGCGGACGACATTCTGGATTCTCTGTACGCCGCCGGATTGCTCCACGTGCTGCGGCTGCTGCAGCCGGATTGGTTTGCCCCGTAGGATGGCTCTCCGAGCCGTCCTGGACGGATTCGGAGCCTTGTCCTACGTGAGAAACCACTACACGGGGCACTCCATGTTTACGCGAGCCGCGCGTAGACCGCTGTGGGAAACGTCCGCTACGGCCGAACGAAGGGCTTGCTCCAGCGAAGTTGCTTCGCGCGCAAATCGGAGCAGCGCCCGCCCGTCCCGACTGACCGGAGTCGCATCATCGCACCCGGCCTCGAACAACGCCTCGGCTTGTTCGTCGCTCAGTTCAGTGACGTTCGCTAGGACGAGTGTCAAGTCGTAAGTTTCCCTCGAGTCACCTTCGCGTTGCTACGGCAGCGCTCACAGCGCCGTCACCGCCGACCTGGTGTCGGCGGAAGGATCCCTGACGGCTACTCGCCCCCCCCAAAAACTCTCTGCCGCCGCGCACCGCCGCCTCCGGCGGCGGTGCGGCGGCAGAGAGGGGACAGGGCCATTAGGCGTCGTGGCTGGTAGCTTTCAGGCGTGGCTCCACCGACGCAAGGTCGGTAGCGGCCGGAGACCGGCATCCGGCAAACAACCGCTCATCTCGGCAGCTCGATATGTCAAAAGTTCTGAACTTCTTGCTGCCCCAGATCAATCGTTTTCACCGTAGCAACTGGCGCGATTCCAACTCGCGAGAGGTCTTTAATCGCCGGTTGGAGCTTACCCAATCCAGGCTCAGCGTCAAGGGAAGCGCGGAGGACGAGTGCCAGGGTCAGTACGATCCTGCCGGGGCCGGAAAGCTGGGGCAACGGCACGCGTTTCTGCTTTGGTGGGCACCCGTGTGGATGGGATTCTCTGGGCAGCCCCGGGGCGGTATCATTGGGATGCCGGCGGCACCGTGTATTCAAAAACGGCCTGTGATCTGACCGGGGTCGTGCGGTGCTTGGACCGACATCGGCTCGCTCGGGCCAGACAACCGGAGTGATTCCATGACTCATCCGTTGTTACCTGTAGAAATCGTGTTGGCCCCGGACTGGTGGCACCGGCACGCGGGGATTTGCTTCGACCCGGATTTCTTTTTCCATCCGGCGCGGCGGATGGAGGACGAGCGGAAGATGGAACGGGTGCTGAGCGAGCGCTGGGGGCGGTGCGGCCTGAGCGCGGACGCCGACACGGACGTTCCGCTGGTGGGAGCGACGCATCTGGCCGCGGGCTACCTGCTGTCGGAAATGATGGGCTGCCGCGTCGAGTACCTGGAGTCGGCGCCGCCGCAGGTCATCCCCGCCGGTCTGGACCGGCCGCAAACCGATCCGAAGGCGGCCTTCCACAGCGACGCGTTCCGCCGTTTTCAGACAATGCGCGAGCAACTGCGCAGCCGCTACGGCCGCTTGGCTGGCGACGTCAACTGGAACGGCGTGCTGAATCTGGCCCTCGATCTGCGCGGGCAGGACCTGTACCTGGACTTCATCGACCAGCCGGAGCAAGTCGCGGCCTTCTTCCGGGATATCGCGGCGGTCATCGACCGCTTCACGGACAGCATCCAGCGGGAGACCGGCACGAGCAGCATTTCGGTGAACCGCACGGTCCGGTTCTTCGAGCGGCCGGTGTATTTGCACTCGGAGTGTTCCCTGACGATGATCTCCGTGGAGGACTACGAGCGTTTTCTGCTGCCCTTCGATCTGGCTTGGAGTGCCCGCCACGAGATGTTCGGCATTCACTACTGCGGCCGCGATCCGCACCGGTATGCCCAGGCGTTCGCCAAGATTCCCAACCTGCGGTTCCTGGATGCGGGCTGGGGCGGCGATCTCCGCGTACTCCGCCGTCATTTGCCGGACACGTTTCTCAACATCCGCCTCGGGCCGGTGGACCTCGTCCAGATGACACCGGACGAAATCCGCGCCGTCGTCCATCGCCTGGTAGCCGACGCGGGCGGCCCGGCCAACGCGGGCCTGTGCTGCATCAATTTGGATGCCACCGTGCGGGACGAGCAAATTGCGGCTATCTTTGAAGCGGCGGAGGAAATCCGGCGGGCCTATCGGGAAGGGAATCTTGCTGTGCCGCTGGCGGACGAAACGAGCTGAAGGTGACAAAAACCACAGAGGACTGCAACCATGAACACCCTCCACCTCACACGGCGCGCTTGGCTCAAGACGGCGGCTGCCGTCGGCGCGGGGATGCCGTTTTCCTTTCGGCCCCTGTCTGCCCTGGGAGCCGACACAGGCGGGCAAAACGCCGGTCTGGATTCATGTCCGGGACGCAAAGCCCCGGAACTGATTGTCGATGTGGATGTGAATGACGAAGTCTGGCTTCGCGACCACAAAATGACGGCGGCCGACGTCGAAACCCTCATGGCGCAGTTGAAACAGCACGGGTGCCAGACGCTCCTGGTCCGGTGCGGCTGTTTGGGACTTCTGCCCTATCGCACGGAGCTCTCGTATCCGATGGGCTTCGACGCGGACGATGCCCGCGCCAAAGCGGGACCCTTTCTGGGAGACTTGGAATCCTACATCCGCCAGCGGACCGTCTGGAACCAGCGTTATGCCGAAGTGATCCGCGATTTCAATCCGCCGGCGGTGTTCATCCGCGCGGGACACGAGCAGGGCATCCGCGTGCTCGCCTGGCTCGACCTGTTCGACGATGGTTTCCCCGGTTTCCGCTCCAAGTTTTTGGACGAGCATCCCCACTGCCAATGGGTCGGCAAGGACGGCAAGACTTTTTTCCAAGGGTTGATGGACTACGCCTGGCCGGAGGCGCGGGCGTTCCGCGTGACGCAGGCACGCGAACTGCTCGACCTCGGCGCCGACGGCATCCATTGTTCGACCAGCGCTCACGGCCGCCACTTGCCCCACCCTCACGAGCAGGACTTCTACGGCTACAGCCGGCCGGTCGTGGAGGCGTTCCAGGCAAAATACGGAGTGGATCTCCGTTCGGTAGGCGACTTTGACCGGGCGGCCTGGCACGATCTGAAGGGCGAAGCCATGTTGCAACTGTACCGCGAGCTGGCAGCCCTCTGCCACGGCCGCGGCAAGCCGCTTTGGATCGGCCTGCAACTGGGATGCTATACGCAGTTTTCCGCCGATCCCCATTTCGGCGACAACGTTGTGGTCCGCTACAGCAACCATTGGCGGCGGTTAGTGGATGAGCGCGTGGCCGACGCTTTTGTTCTGGGCGATTACGAAATCGTGTCCAGCCCGAACCATGCGTACTGGAAGGCGAAACCCGACATCCAGCGCCAAGCCGGAGAAGACCTCTATGCTTGGGCGGCACGCGAGTATCAGGCCCACTGCCGGGGAAAGACCCGGTTGTACCTGTTTTCCGAATGGCTGCCCGGCGCGCCGGCGACGCTCAAGACGCGGATGGATTTCTGGGCCGACGTCACGCGCCGGCACGGCTTCGACGGCATCGACGTGCATGAGGCCTGGAATTTTGAAGCCCATCCGGACAACATGGCCATCCTCGGCTTGATGGCCCAGCGGCTGCAAGGCGACATGGCGTCGCCCTGACCGGACACCTCGCCCGAAATCTCGACAGGAGGACCGTCATGTGCGATTGGATCGTTGACCGCCTGACTCGGACTTTTCGCCGCCGAACCGGCTGCAGGAGTTGCTTTGCCGCCGTGGCGGGGACGCTGCTGGTTGCCGGCTTGCTTTCCCACGCCGGGACCGCCGCGGCGGAACTCCGGGCGGGGGTCGCCAAGGTGGAGATCACGGACCGGGACGCGGCACCCGTCAATGACCCGTTGTACGCCAAAGCGTTGGTGCTGAAGGACGACGCCACGACTGTGGTCTTGATCACCGTGGACGCCGTCGCCATCGGCGGAATCGGCAGGATCAAGGACGACTTCCTGCCGAACGTGCGGGCGGCACTGCAGCAGGAACTGAACATTCCGCCCGCCAGCGTCGTGGTCAACGCCAGCCATTGCCACGGCGTCGTGTGCGCGGACGTCGCACAACGGACCGTCCAGGCGGTGAAGGAGGCGCACCGGACGCTGGAGCCGGTGAAAGTTGGTGCCGGCGCCGGGCACGAGAACCGAATCATGGAGAACCGCCGGCTGAAGCTGAAGGACGGCAGCGAAGCCGACGTGCGGCACGCGTACGCCCTGCCGCCCGACGAGCACGTCGCCGGCATCGGCCCCACCGACCCGGAGATCGGCCTGTTGCGAATCGACCGCAAGAACGGCCAGCCGCTGGCGGTTGTGTACAACTTTGCCTGTCATCCCATCCAGGGCGTTCCCAGTCGCGGCAACACGGCCGACATTCCCGGCTTTGCCTCCAAAGTGATCGAGGAGAATCTCGGCGACGGCGTCCTGGCCCTGTTCGTGCAAGGCTGCGCCGGAGACGTCAATCCGGTGCAGTACAAGGACGTCCACAATCCGCGCGACGCGGAGCCGTTGGGAAACCTGCTGGGATTGAGCGCCTTGCGGGCGTTGAGGAAGATCGGGACCCAAAAAGATGGCCCGTTGAAAATCGTCAACGAAAGGCTCGCCTTGCCGCGGGCGGCGGACACCGAACCGCGAATTGCGGCGCTGCAAGCCGAACAGACGAAGCTGCTGCAGTCCTTGCGCGGAACGAGCCTGAACCTGAAGACCTTTCTGCCCTTGTACGTCCAGTACAGACTGTCCGACGAGTTCCCGTCCTATTACTCCCACCGCTACCTGCACGACCAGATGCTGGGCAGGGAGGATCTGGCGAAGCTCGACGCCGAAAACCGCGCGAACCTGGAAGCCTATCTTCGCAACATCCACGTCATGGAGCAACTGACGCGCGTCCAGGCGAACCTGAGTCTGCTGCGGATGCACCAGGCGCAAAACGCGGCGGCCGGCCAGGACACGCTGGACGCCGAAGTGGTGGGCCTGCGGATCGGCGACTTTGTGCTGGTGACGTTTCCGGGAGAGCTGTCCGTCCAGATCGGACTGAACGTCAAACAGTCCGCTCCCGCCGAATTCACGTTTGTCGCCGGCTGCACCAACGGCTATATCTACTACACGCCCACGGCGGAACAGCGGAACAACACCGGCCACGCGCAGGAAGACTGTGACTGTCTGGTCGCGCCGGAGTGGCAGAAGTTGTTCGAGGAAAGCGTCGGCAACCTGCTGAAGAGACTGTAAGAGAATCCCACCCGCCGGGGCTGGCACTACTGGATTGGAAAAGCGCGGTTCTGCCGTGGCAACAGCGGCCGAAACAACTTCCCGAATTTCCGCCACCACGCTGCTCGCCAGCGTGGAGCCGTGTTCAGAACCAGCCGTCTGCCCGCCCCACGCCCTTTCGGGCCACCACGCTGCTCGCCAGCGTGGAGCCGTGTTCAGAACCAGCCGCCTGCCCGCCCCACGCCCTTTCGGGCCACCACGCTGCTCGCCAGCGTGGAGCCATGTTCACAACCAGCCGTCTGCCCGCCACGCCCTTTCGGGCCACCACGCTGCTCGCCAGCGTGGAGCCGTGTTCACAACCAGCCGTCTGCCCGCCCCACGCCCTTTCGGGCCACCGCGCTGCTCGCCAGCGTGGAGCCATGTTCAAAACCAGCCGCCTGCCCGCCACGCCCTTTCGGGCCACCACGCTGCTCGCCAGCGTGGAGCCATGTTCAGAACCAGCCGCCTGCCCGCCACACCCTTTCGGGCCACCACGCTGCTCGCCAGCGTGGAGCCGTGTTCAAAACCAGCCGCCTGCCCGCCCCACGCCCTTTCGGGCCACCACGCTGCTCGCCAGCGTGGAGCCATGTTCAAAACCAGCCGTCTGCCCGCCACGCCCTTTCGGGCCACCACGCTGCTCGCCAGCGTGGAGCCATGTTCAAAACCAGCCGCCTGCCCGCCACACCCTTTCGGGCCACCACGCTGCTCGCCAGCGTGGAGCCGTGTTCAAAACCAGCCGTCTGCCCGCCACGCCCTTTCGGGCCACCACGCTGCTCGCCAGCGTGGAGCCATGTTCAAAACCAGCCGCCTGCCCCAGATTCAGCCGGAATCCAGCCACTGCGTTTAGCATCTTGAACACCGCTCCACGCTGGCGAGCAGCGTGGTGGCGAAGGCAAGCGATTTCTTCGTGGCCATCTCTGGTGTTGAACACCGCTCCACGCTGGCGAGCAGCGTGGTGGCGAAGGCAGCCGATGTCTTCGTGGCCATCTCTGGTGTTGAACACCGCTCCACGCTGGCGAGCAGCGTGGTGGCGAAGGCAGCCGATGTCTTCGTGGCCATCTCTGGTCTTGAACACCGCTCCACGCTGGCAAGCAGCGTGGTGGCGAAGGCAAGCGATTTCTTCGTGGCCATCTCTGGTGTTGAACACCGCTCCACGCTGGCGAGCAGCGTGGTGGCGAAGGCAAGCGATTTCTTCGTGGCCATCTCTGGTGTTGAACACCGCTCCACGCTGGCGAGCAACGTGGTGGCGAAGGCAACCGATTTCGTCCAGGGCATCGCTGGTCTTGAACACCGCTCCCCGCTGGCAAGCCGTGTGGTGGCGCAGAGGACGCTCTCCAAGCAAAGTCGCTGCGGACTCCACCTTGCGAGTCAGCGAGTGTCTTGGCTTGCCGCCAGTTCTCGCCGAAACGGGGACGTTCTTTCGGCCTCCGTTGCCGTGCGGGCCGGCGGGCCTGGCGTGCGGCCCTCGCCCGGCGTCCCTCAGTCGTAACGGTTGTGCAGTCGGCCGCGGTCCGGTTGGCCGCTGATTTCGTCGTCGCTGATCACCGCGGCGTCGGCGGCTTCGGCCAGGGTCACGGCTTCGCGCAGCGCCCGCTCCAGCCACGCCGGCTCGTCGCCTTCCCGGACGCGGCCCGCGATCACGTAGGCCGAGTACAATTGGGCGGCCACCTGCAGGACCACGCTTTCGCTGGGCTGCAACTTGAGAGACACGGGCTTGTCGGTCGCCATGAAAGGAACTCCGCTGGGGATCCGATCCTGAGTTTCGGGACGCCTGCATCATATCCGGAAACCGCGTTGCGTCAAATCGGTGGCAGCGGGACCGCCGCTTCGTTGACGAACCCCGCCCTCGCCGGTCAGAATAGACCAAGGGACTGATTCTCCCCAGAACCGTTCGAGGTTTTCCGGGAAGCGAGGAGCCGATGAGGACAGGTAACAGTGTGCGGGCAAGGCAGCGCGTCGGAGGGGCCATTCTGCTGGCCGCCGCCTGGTGGACCGCGGCCGCGGAGGCCGATGTCGCAACGCTCAGGAACGGGATGCAATTCGAGGGGAGCATCGGCAAGATCGGGTCGCTGGGCGAAGACCCGCTGAACCCGCAGAGCAGCGCCGGCCAAGTCAAGGTCCGGCAGATCGTGTTTGTGGACGACAACTTGCGACGGACGTTCTTTTCGCAGATCCAGACGCAGGCCATCGTGCCGGGCCAAGCCAACGTGGAGAAGATCCGCGTCGAACAGCGGGTGGCGAAGGGCACGCGGCGGGTCGCCGCGGTCGGGCCGATCATCCGTATTACGCCTTTCGACGAGTGGGGCCGGCGCATCTTTACAATGAGCACGGGCACGGGGCCCATCGACGTCATTCAGGGAATCACCGAGGTGACGCCGGTTTATACCAGGGTGGAAGGGCTGGCGGCGCGCAGCGCCTACGTCTGGGACATGCGGATCGCCACGAGTTCCATTCCGCGGGACACGCTGAGCAAGATCCTACTGAAGGCGATCGACCCCCAGGACGCCGACCAGCGGTTGCGGCTGGTGCGGCTGTACATCCAATCCGAACGCTACACCGACGCGCGGGCCGAATTGCAGAGCGTCATCGCCGAGTTCCCGGATCTGGCCGACCTGAACAAACAGGTCACCGCGCTGTACCAGGCCGGCGCCAAGCGGATGATCCAGGAAATCGAACTCCGCCGAAAATCCGGCCAGCATCGGCTGGCGTACAGCATGCTGGAACGTTTCCCCGCCGAAGGCGTCGCCGGCGAACTGTTGCTGCTGGTCCGTGACATGTTGGAGGAATACGCGAAGTTCAAGGAGCAGGGCGAGCAGACGCTGGCCAGGCTCGCCGCCCACGCGGCGGAAGTCAAGGATTCGCGCGTCCGCGGCGAATTCGAGCCGCTCGTGGAGGAGATCAAGGCCGATTTGAACCTCACGACCTACGATCGCCTGGCCGACTACTTGCGACTGGCGAACGATCCGGCACTGTCCGCCGAACAGAAGCTTGCGCTGGCCGTCAGCGGCTGGCTGTTGGGCGCCGGTTCGGGCGACCAGAACGTCGCGGTGGCCACTTCGCTGATTCAGGTCCGCAAGCTCGTGCGGCAGTACATGGCCAGTCCGCAGCAGGCCGAGCGCGACGGGATCCTCGGCGCGTTGGCCAGTCTGGAGGGCAGTTCGCCGAGCTATCTGGCCAAGGTGCTGGCGCAGATGAAGCCGCCGGTCGAGACGGAGGCCCAGGCGGACTCGCCGCCCGGCTGGTATGAACTCGTGGCGGCCGGATTGACCGGTGAGCCGGACATCCCCTACTACGTCCAGTTGCCTCCGGAATACGATCCGTACCGCCGCTATCCGTGCGTGGTCACCCTGAACGGCGCCGGGACGACGCCGCAACAGCAGATCGACTGGTGGGCCGGGATGCACAACGAACAGGCGCAGATCCGACTGGGCCAGGCGGCGCGGCACGGGTACATCGTCCTGGCGCCGCAGTGGACCAGGCCGCACCAGCTGGAATACGGATCTTCCGCGCGCGAACATGCGGCCGTGTTATACCCGTTGCGGGACGCCTGCCGGCGGTTTTCCATCGACACGGATCGCGTGTTCTTAAGCGGCCACTCGATGGGCGGCGACGCGGCCTGGGACCTTGGGCTGGCGCATCCGGACCTGTGGGCGGGCATCATCCCGATCGTCGCGACGGCGGACAAGTACGTGTCGCGTTACTGGGAGAACGGCCGCTACCTCCCCATGTACTTCGTGGCGGGCGAGATGGACGGCGACAAGATGAGCCGCAACAGCATGGACTGGGATCGGTACTTGAACAAGCACACCTACGACGCGACCGTGGTGGTGTACCAGGGCCGCGGCCACGAGCATTTCATCGACGAGATCCAGCGGTTGTTCAGCTGGATGGACTTGCACCGCCGCCAGTTCTTTCCGCGAGAGTTCGAATGCGTATCGATGCGGCCCTGGGACAATTTTTTCTGGTGGGCGGAACTCGAATCCCTGCCCTCCCGCTCGGTCGTGCTGCCCGTGAACTGGCCGCCGCCCAGCGGGGTGCGGCCGGCGCGGACGGAAGGCCGCATCCTGGAGAACAGCCGCGTGACTTTGCGTTCGGGGGCGGATCGGGCGGCTGTCTGGCTGTCGCCGGAGATGGTCGATTTCTCGCAGCGGGTCAGCGTGACCATCAACGGCCGGTCGTACGGTTCGCGAGTCGAGCCGCGGGCGGAGGTTCTGCTGGAGGACGCCCGCACGCGCGGGGACCGGCAACATCCGTTCTGGGCTCGCGTGGACGATTCCGACGCCCGCTGAGGTCCGAACGCGGCGCAGCGGTTCGCCACCCGCCGGGGCCCGCCCGCCGACGCCATCGGCCCGCCCCCGTGGAACTGGCCTCGCCGCTGGTGTAGGCTGGTGCTGAGTCCGCTGCACAATCCGTGGCGCGGGCGACGCATTTCTCAAGCGAAAGGGAAGCACTATGTGGCGGCTGGGCTTGGACACGATTGGCTTGGGCATTGTCTTGGTCACGTTGGTGACGCTGATGTTCGCCGTACTGATCCTACAGCGGCAGCGGACGCAGAAGACGATCGCGGTCTGGCTGGCCGCGGGCCTGGTCGGAATCCTCTTGGGCAGTGCGGGAACGTTGGGCGCGCTGCGCGTGATGGGCGCTCGGCAACTGGCGGCCGCACCACCCGATGAGTCTGCCTCCGAAACCGCCGCCGCGTCGGCCGCCATGCCGACTCCGGGCGGCGGTGCGGGCGAAATGAGGGCGGGGATGCGCGGCGGTCCCGGCGGCGGCATGGGCGGCATGGGCGGAGTCCCGAATCCCAAACGCGAGTTGACGACTCTTGTCCGCAAGGTCGACCTGTTGACGGGCCGCATCGGCATTGACTTGAATCAGGAGCAAGGCGCCTCGCTGGCGGCTGCGCTGGCCGACGTCGAGAAAGCGGAAGAGTTGACGGACGACGACGCCAAGGCAAAACACGAGGCGATCCTGGCGCTGTTGGACGAGGGCCAGAAATCGCAGTTGGACGCGATCGGCTTGCCTCGGCCGCCGCGTGGTTCGGGCGGCGGACCGGGAGGCCCGCCGAGAGAAACGCCTGCCAATCCCTTCCAGGACGAAACGAACGCCAAGTCGCTGCAAAATCTCCGCGACCGTATCGCCGCGAGCGCCGCCGGGAGCGAAAAGGCAACGCCGGCCCCAAAACCGTAGAACGCGCGCGACGCTTGGCAAACGGTCCGCTCGGATGGCGCTCCCTGACGCGGCCAGCGGCCGCAACGAAGTAGGATGGAATTCATTCCGCCCAGGCCGAATGAATTCGGCCCTACGCGGAGACGCGCACGGAGCGTGCCTGACGCGGACAAAGACGCCAAAGCGGCCTCCCGACGCGCACGCCCGGCTTGTTGCGAAAAGCTGGACTTCTTTTCGTTGGCAAGAGCGGACCCTTCTTGCCGACTTATCGCTCGCCGTGCTCGTCCATCTGCTCGATGTATTGCCGCAGGCGTTCGTTCTCGTCGCTGATGTCCTTCAGTTTCAGCATATTCTCGACGCGCTTGACCAGTTCCAGCTTGTTGACCGGCTTGGACAGAAAGTCATCGGTGCCGGCCTGCACGGCGCGTTCGATGTCGCCCAGTTCGTTGAGCGCGGTGACCATCAGGATCATGATCCGCCTCGTCGCCGGATCGTCCTTCAGTTTGCGGCAAACCTCGAAGCCGCTCAGCTTGGGCATCATCACGTCCAGCAGGATCAGGTCCGGCTGAAACGACGCGACCTTGTTCAGGGTATCCAGCCCGTCGGCGGCCATCGCGATTTCGCAGTCCAGGTCGCACAGATACGCCTCCAGCAGTTCGCAGTTGGGTTGGTTGTCGTCGGCAATCAGGATTCTGTTTTTCTCAGCCATGAGTCACTTCCTAGGTCCTGGAAACGGCACTGTCCGCCGGGCCGGCACGAGGCACGGCTCGGCCTGAATCCGAAGCGCGCCCGCATCGCCCTCCGGCGGACGAAGCGGGCGCGAAACGATCGATGCTGTCGATTATAGTGGCTCTGGCCGAGACCGGAAGGATACCCCGTCCGGCGCGCTTCCTTGGGAGACAGGAGCGTAAACCGCGCTACGAAAAGTAAACATGACGTTGCTCGCGCACGACTCGAGGTGGCTGCGGGGCAGCGGGATGGAGGGCGGTGTCGGCCCGGCAAGCGTCGCAACATCCCGCCCATCAACAACTTGAGCGGCTCTTTCAGATCCCATTCGCCGCTTCGGCACGCGGCGTGCATCTCTTCGACTAATTCACCGACTTGTCTTCCGCAGCGACTACCGAAGACACTTCTTCAGAAGGGGCAACATGTTGAAGAGAACGGGTCGTGGAATCGCTTATCGTGTCAGGAATTCTGCCTTACGCTCCTCCGGCTATCACTCCGCTGACGAGGATCTCGAACACGCCGGTACGGAGGGGGAAGGCGGCGTAGATGTGTCGGACTCGTGGGAAGACGACGATCTCGCGGATGATTCCGACGAGGATCTCGACGAGGAAGGGGATGAGGAAGGGGACGAGGAACTTGAAGCGGCCGACGGGGAGTTCGAATCGTCGGCGGACCAGGGCGAACGTCGAGGCGACTGGGGCGTCACGGACGATCCGGTTCGCATGTACCTGATGCAGATGGGCGAGATCCCGTTGCTGAATCGCGGCCAGGAAGTCGAGGCGGCACAAGAGATCGAGCGGACGCGGACCTTGTACCGGAACAGCATGCTGTCCAATGATTTCATGCTGCAGGGCGCGATCCAGATTCTGGAGCGAGTCCGCGACGGCGAACTCCGCTTGGACCGGACCGTGGAAGTGTCCGTGACCAACACGGCGGAGAAACGCCGGATTCTGCGCCGTCTGGGGCCGAACGTTCAGACGTTGCGAAATCTGTTGACACTGAACCGGCGGGATTTTCGGATCGCGATCAGCCGGCATCAGCCCCGGCGAATCCGCCGAGCCGCCTGGGCGTCCCTGGTGCGGCGACGGAATCGCTGCGTGCGGCTGGTCGAAGAACTCAATCTGCGCACGAACCGGCTGCAGCCTTTGTACGCCAAGATCGTCGAGATCTCGGCCCGCATGAAGGCGCTCAAAGAGGAAATTCGCGAGGTCGAACAGGGCCGTTCGCGATTCGGCCGCAACCTGGGCGAACTGCGGGAGGAACTGCGGTATCTGATGCGCGTCACGTTCGAGAGTCCGGCGACGATCACCCGCCGCGTCGCCAGGACGCAGGAGTACCGGGAAGCGTACGACGCCGCCAAACGCAGGCTGTCGGCGGGCAATCTGCGGCTGGTCGTTTCCATTGCCAAGAAGTATCGCAATCGCGGACTCGGTTTCCTGGACTTGATTCAGGAAGGCAACACCGGCCTGATGCGCGCGGTGGACAAGTTCGAGCACGCCCGCGGCTACAAGTTCTCGACGTACGCCACGTGGTGGATCCGGCAAGCCATCACCCGCGCGATCGCCGACCAAAGCCGCACGATCCGGGTCCCCGTCCACATGATCGACGGGATGAGCCGCGTCCGCGGCGCCACGCGGCAACTGGTCCAGGAACTGGGGCGCGAGCCGACGCCCGAAGAGACCGCCGTACGCGTGGGCCTGTCGCTGGACGAAACCCGCTGCATCCTGAAAATGGCCCGCCAGCCGCTGTCGCTGGACCAGCCGATCAGCGAGCACGACGACAGCTATTTCGGCGAGTTCCTGGAAGACCACCGCCGGGACGATCCCCTGGGCGAAGCCAACCGCGAGTCGCTGAAACAGCGGATCGAGGAGGTAATGCAGGGCCTGAACTACCGCGAACGCGAGATCCTTCGGATGCGGTTCGGCTTGACGGACGGCTACGCCTACACCCTGGAAGAAGTCGGCCGCGTGTTCTCGGTGACCCGCGAACGCGTGCGGCAGATCGAGTGCAAGGCGGTGCGCAAACTGCAGCAACCCTTCCGCTCGCGGGTGCTCTCCAGCTTTGTCGACGGAGCCGAGTGCTCGCGCGCGGATCCCATCTGAGCCGGGCACGCCCAACCCTCGCCCGGTGCGCTGTGATCGCTGCAATCCGGGCTTGAACCGATCGGCCGGAGGGAACGGGCCGCGGTTTCTTGGCGCCGCAACCTCCGCGACCGAGCGGTGGTGGTCGTTCACCGATCCCTGCCGCAAGCCGCAGTCGGGACACCCGGAGGACGCTTGGTGGACCGCGATCACGGAAGCACTTCGCCGAGCTTGAACGGGCGGTGCGCTCCGCTCAACGGGCATAGGCACTCACGCCGTCGGCGGTGACCTGCAGCAAGCGGTCGGACAGGGGATGATCCGACGTGGCGTAGTCGGAACGCACTTGTTGCTGGAAATGCTGCAGATGCTCCCGCGACTGGGCCGTTGTGGCGGCGAAGAAATCCCGGCTCGGCAAGCCGATCACGAAATCGCGGTCAAACAGACCCCGCAACTGGTCCCGGAAATCCGGGCACAGAAACCGGACAGCGTTGTACGTGTCGTGTTTGGCCGGCAACACCATGCTCGGACCGCGCTCTCCGGCCGCCACGTGCAGGTGCATCGGCGTGACTTGCCAGTAGACCGTCAGGTTGCTCAGGGCCAATTCGTGAAGTTGTTCCGGCGACAGCTTCCATTTCTCCAGGAGTTCCTGGCGAATGTACCAATACGTATCGGGCTGATCGACGACATACAGAATCGCGAGTCCGCCGACCCAGGGCTCGCCCACGTGCTGGGGGAACTGCCCTTGCCACGGGGCCTGCGGATAGAGCATCGGCATGATCCGTTCGCGGACCGCGTCCAGCGTGGGGTTAAGCCGCTGCAGTGAAATCGATTGCAGTTGCTCGGCCCGCTGCAAGACCTGGTTGGCCAAATCGGCGAATCGCTCGGGCGCCGCGATGTACTGCCGGTAGAAGTTGGACAGGCCCAGTTGGGCGTCGCCAAAACGGACGGACAAGACGTCGGTCTGTTCGATCCGGCGTTCCGGGTACTGCCGCCGGGCCTCGGCGATGAACCGTTCGGTGAACACGTCGGCCGGATCGGCCGGCGTGGCGGCCAACCGCAGCGAGGCCAGGATCAGGCGGCCCAGGGTCTCGCGTTCCGGATCCCGCTCGCCCGCCTGACAGAACAAAACCGACAGCAGCAGGGATTCGTGCCGGATCAGCCAGACCTGCGTCCATCGCCACCGATCTTCTTTCGCCCCGCCGCAGAAGCCCGCGAACTGGCTGGCAGGACCTTCCAGGCCCGTGTGTTCGTAGGGGAGATCGAGTTGCGCCGGCCTGGCGAGCCCCGCGCGGTGCGTGAGCAACGACGCCAAGTCCACCTCCGCCGCCGACATCCCGGCCTCGCGAACGAGTTGCACGCAATGGAAGGACAGCCGCGCTTCTTCCTGCGGCGCGTGCAAGACCAGCCACGGGTCCCGGCGTTCGGCCTTCCAGGTCGGCGGGTGGGAGAGCGAGTACCAGCCGGAGTCGCTGATGAAGGGCACCCAATGCGAAGGAACGGTCGGACGGCGCATGAGCGGAATGCTCCCGGGTACTGCGGCATTTCACTTGCCCCTATTGTGCCACAGCGCATGGGCGGGGGGAACACCCTCTCCGGCCCCGGCTGGCGCAAACGGCGAATCAGCGCCGGCCAAGTGTTCGGGGCCTGGGTTGCTTGGTAGAATGACGGCTTGCTGTGTTCTGTTGATGACGTCCGCCCCGCCGCGAGCGGTGCCGGCCGGAACCCCTTGCAGGAGACTTGTGAATGCAACCGCCCCCAGCCAACCGCCCCCGCGTTTCTCGACGGACCTTCTGTGCCGGCGCGGCCGCCGCCTGCGCGGGCGCCTGGGTGCCCGCCCGCCCGGCGCGTGCGTCGGAAACCGGAACACCGCCCGCTCCGCCGGAAGATTATCGCATCCAGAACGGCCGGATTCAACACTCCGTCATGGGCTGGTGCTACAACCCGCTGCCGGCCGCCGAAGTGATCGCGGCATGCCAACGGATGGGCATGCCGGCGATGGAGGGCATGAGCCGCGATGTTTATCCCCAAATCCGCGAACGCGGCATGAAAATCTCTCTGGTCGGCAGCCACGGTTTTACGAAGGGCCCGTTGGACCCGGAAAACCGCGCGATGTGCGTCGAAAAACTCCGCGAGGCCATCGACGTGGCGGTACGGTTCGGCAGTCCGAACGTGATTACGTTCACCGGGATGCGCGTGCCGGGCGTTTCCGACCAGCAGGCCAGTCGCAACTGCGTCGAATGCTGGAAGCAGGTCACCCCGTACGCCGAAGAAAAAGGCGTGAATCTCTGCCTGGAACACCTGAACACGCGGGACAATACGCACCCGATGAAAGGGCATCCGGGCTACTTCGGCGACGATGTGGACCGGTGCATCGATCTGATCAAGCAGGTGGATTCGCCGCGGATGAAGCTGCTGTTCGACGTCTACCACGTCCAAATCATGAACGGCGACGTCATCCGCCGCATCCGCCAGTACAAGGAGTACATCGGTCATGTCCATACCGCGGGCGTGCCGGGCCGCAACGAACTGGACGAGAACCAGGAAATCAACTATCCGGCCGTGATGCGGACCTTGTTGGAAGTCGGCTACCGCGGCTTCGTGGCGCACGAGTTTATCCCCACCTGGAAGGACAAGCTGGCTGCCCTGCGGCACGGCGTCCGGGTGTGCGACGTCTGAAAACAGAAAGGAACCGCGATGCGACCCGAACAATGGCAACAGTTCAAGACGGCCGCCAAACGGCAGAATCGGGGCGGACCCGTCCCGCTGTCCCTGATCGTCGATTGCCCGTGGATTCCGCCCTACAGCGGCATCAGCCACTGGGACTACTTCTTCGATCCGGAAGCGTGGTTCCAAGCCAACCTGCGGATCATGCAGGATTTCCCCGACGTGATCTGGTTCCCGTCCTGGTGGTCGGAGATCGGCATGGGGGCCGAACCATCCGCGCTGGGCACCCGCATGCACGTCTACGAAAAGCGACTCCCGGACGTCGAGCATCTGCCGTTTCCGCTCGATCAACTCGACGCGCTGACACTCCCCAATCCCCGCACCGACGGCTACATGCCGCTGTGCCTGTATCGCTTTCAGAAACTGAAGCAGCGCATTTTCGAAGCCGGTTACACGATTCCCGTGGTCCATGCCCGGGGGCCGTTGACCATCGCGTCCTTCTTTCGAGGCGTCACCGAGTTGATGGTCGACATCGTGGACCAGCCGGAGCGCGCCAAGCAACTGTTCGACTTGACCACCCAGCTGGCCATCGACTTTATGAAGGCGCAAGTCGAGGTGCTCGGCGACTGCGTGGAGGGAATTCTCGTCTTGGATGATATCGTGGGGTTCATCGGGCGCAAGCACTATCTGGAGTTCGCCCACCCCTTTCTGAAGCGGATTTGCGATGCCTTCCCCGCAGATTGGGTCAAAGTCTTTCACAACGACGCTCCCATCGTGGCCTGCATCGATCTGCTGCCCGACACCGGCTTCGACGTGCTGAACTGGGGAAAACAGACCGAAGTCACCTGGGCCGCCGAACGACTCGGGGGGCGGATGTGCCTGATGGGCAACGTGAGCCCGCTGGAATTGGGCGTCCAAGGCACGCCGCAGCAGGTCTACGACGCCGCGCTGGACGTGCTGCGCTCCGCGGGCGATCACCCTCTGATCCTCTCCTTGGGCGGTGCCGTGACCATCGGCATGCCTCCGGAAAACGTGCGCGCCATGAGCCAAGCCGCCGCGGACTTCAACCGCAACCGAGTCTGCATCTGACCGGTTTGCCGCGTCTTGTCGCCGCGAACGGGGAGGACGCCCTGCACCACACGTGAAGGGCGATGTTGCATCTATACTGAATTACAGCATTTTCGCCACTTTCTGACCTGCCGAAAAAAAGTTGAGAATTTGTTTCTCCTCATCGTCGTTCGGAAGTCCCAACGCAGTCGGACTCTACGACAAAGCTCCAAAATGTTCGCGATTGGCACAGTCGTGTGCGTGTTGACGACTTGTCGGAAGTGGGTATGTTTGGAGCCGTGTGGGAGATTTTGGTAGAAAGTGGTGAAACATGCTCCTGACGGGGAAGTTCCGTCGATCGCTGGACGACAAGCTCCGTTTCGCCATCCCGCGGCCGCTTCGGGAAGCGATGGGGGCTGCCGACAGTTCGGTGCTGTACTTGGCACCCGGTACGGACGGCTCCTTGGAACTGTACAGCGAGGCTGCTTTTGCGAACGTGACCGGCCAGTTGGCGTGTGGATCGAGAACCAATCGGGACATTCGAGCTTTTCACCGTTTGTTCTACGGTCAGGTTCAGATGGTGGAACTGGACAAACAGGGTCGAGTGAGGTTGCCCGCCGACTTGGCCCAGTTGGCTTCCATTGGCAAGGACATCGTTCTGCTCGGCGTGGGCGATCACGTCGAGATCTGGGACGTCCAGCGTTGGGAAGCCTACTTGGGCGGCACACAACCGTATTACGACGAACTGGCCGAGCGCGCCTTTCCTGACGCCAGCCGTGTTTCGGACTTGCCGCGGTCCGCGTTGACCGAGGCGAAAGCAGAGTCGCCACAGGCCGAATCGCGTCCCAATTTGCCACGATAGAATACGGAGGACAGGTGATCCTTGACGCGGTTGGCGGCAGCCAACCCCGTTGCGATTGAATACGTCCGATGTTCGCCGTGCGTGGAACAGGTGGATCGGTTTGCGGCCACCAACTGATCTGCTCGCCAACCGTGGAAGCCGTTGGCGTCCACGGGTCGAGGGATGGACCTCTTGACTGCGACAGGTGATCCGTGCGCTGGATCTTCGCAGACGCACCGATCGGTAGCGCGACCCACCAAGGGGGGCAGGGATGCGCCCCCCGGGGTCGCCTGCTACCACTGGCGCAAACAGCTTGCGCACCCGCTCATGGGTTTTTGTCAGAAACGGAGCTCTGTTTCTCAGAACAGCCGGGGCTTCTGTGTTGCGAAATGCCCAGGGCTTCCTGGGTAGGTGCTTATGTCCAGTTCGATTCATATCCCCGTTCTGCTCAACGAGGTTCTGGAGTATCTTCAGCCGCAGCCCGGTCAAGTGTTGGTGGATGGCACGCTGGGCGGGGGCGGCCATGTCCGGGTCCTGGCCGAGCGAGTCGCTTCGGGCGGATTCGTGCTGGCCCTCGACCGCGATCCGCAGGCGCTGGCCGTCGCCGAGCGGGCGCTGATGGGAAGACCGATCAAAGTCGCCCAGGCGAACTTCTCCGATTTGCCCGAAGTGGTTCGCGAGCTGGGCCTGTCGGCCGTCGACGGGGTGTTGCTGGACCTCGGCTTGTCCAGCGACCAACTGGCCGATGAGACAAGGGGATTCTCCTTCGACGCCAGCGGGTCGCTGGACCTGCGTTTTGACCCCACCCAGGGAGAACCGGCTTGGCAACTGCTTGAACGGCTCCGCGAACAGCCCTTGGCGGACCTCATCTATCAGTACGGCGAGGAGCGATACAGCCGCCGAATCGCCCGCAAAATTGTCGAGGTTCGACGCACGCAACCTATTCGCACGGCAAACCAACTGGCACGCCTGGTCCGCTCCTGCGTACCCCGGAGTCGCGGGCATGGCATCGATCCGGCGACACGGACGTTTCAAGCGATTCGAATCGCCGTCAACGATGAATTGGGCTCGCTGCAACTCGCTCTGAAGCGGATCCCCGACTGTCTGCGCCCCGGCGGTCGTTTCGTTGTGATCAGTTTCCATTCTCTGGAGGATCGCTTGGTCAAAGAGGCGTTTCGCCACGATCCGCGACTGCAGAATCTCTGCAAGAAGCCCGTCCGGGCCAGTGACCAGGAATCCGCGGAAAACCCGCGCAGTCGCAGCGCTCGCCTGCGGGCGGCAGCACGCCTGGTTTGATCCGGTTCAGCTCGCAAACCGTTTTGTCGCGTCGTTTTGTCTCAGCCTTTTGGCGCGGTTTTGCCGATAATCAGACGCGGGTGGGGCGAGCAAGTCGAACGCGCAATGGCCAGGGTGGATGCAGCAGCATCGTGCCCGGTTCTAACTCCTGACGCTTCGCCGGCGCTTGCTTCATTCCAGGGGGAACAACCTGCTGCCATTGACAGCACCGTCCGAAAGCTGGACTGCCATGACTCTTAGGGCCAAACTGTTCGCATCTGCAGCTACGGTTTGCACCGCGTTGGTCATCTTGTCGGCGCAAGGTTGCTTGTCCTCCGAAGCGGATCTGCCGGCAAATGCGATCCGCGAGGAGACGCCGGACGATGCGTTTCCCGCAAGCCAGGGCGTCAAGCAGCAGCCGACGATCCTGCGCGCCGAGGTCGCCGCTCCACCGAGTTCGGGAGATTCCGCAGGCGTTTTTTTGGGCGGGCTCGGCTCGGAACCCAGGTCCAATGCCCCGACGAGGTCCCTGACCGTGAACCCGCACATCGCCGACCTGCTGCCAATCTCTTCGCTGGACGCCCCGCCCAGCCAGCGGTAGTTCGCACGGTTGAAACCCTCGGTCCCACTCGGGTACGATGGGGGAATGAAACACGGCAAGCGGCGTACGTTTGTGCAGCGGATTGTCTCGGGTGGCCAGACGGGCGTGGACCGCGGCGCCCTGGATGCCGCCATCGAACTGGGTATCGAACACGGCGGCTGGTGCCCCCGTGGCCGGATTGCGGAAGACGGCCGCATCTCCGCGAAATATCGGCTGCGTGAGACGGACAGTCCGGACTACCCGGCCCGCACCGAACTGAATGTCCTCCATTCCGACGGCACCCTCATCCTGTTTTGGCATCGCGTGGTTGGGGGGACCGAGTTGACAAGACGCTTGGCGGCCAAATGCGGAAAGCCCTGTCTGCTGGTGAAATTGGGCAAGAAGGCCGACCCCGCGTCGGTCCGCCAATGGATCAAAGAAAACGAAATCCGCGTGCTCAACGTGGCAGGACCGAGGGAGAGTTCGTGTCCCGGCATCCGGCAAGCCGCGTGCGACTTTGTCCGCGCTTTGATGGCCGACCCGCAGCAGTCATCGGACCCGCCGAACGGGGCTGCGCCCGGCGGAAGGTAGCTCATTCATCTCTCGCCCACCGCCGATGTACACGTTGGCAGGACGAGCAACAACGGTCTTTTGCGGGCGTCTGGCCGCTTCGTCGTTGTCCATTGCCCGGATCTTGGCGGCATTTTCGAGTGTCTCACCGCGGCCTCTCAACCGCCGTTCCCAATCCTTTGTCTGGCAACGGGTTACAGACGATTATGAAATCCTCCTGGTCTCGACTCTTCCGCAGGCCTTGGGAACCAGAGGTTCATCCGCCTTGACCCTCAGCAAACCGCACTATACATTTTGGGCTTCACAAAAGCGTCTCGTGCAGATTCTAACGTGGCTGCTCGTAGGCGTTTTCGGTTGCCAACCCTCATTTTGTGCTCGCCGAAGGGCGAAGGTGCAGACCTGTGGGGGCGCGTGCCCTCATGGCCCCAGCGGCGTGTAGGAGATTTGTTGTGACAGAGTCGATTGTCAAAGAATTGGTCGAAGCAGGTGTGCATTTCGGGCATCGCGCCAGTCGCTGGAATCCCAAGATGGCGCCGTATATCTACGCCCGCAAGAACTTGATTCACATCATCGACATTCGTGAAACCGTGCGAGGTCTGTTGCGGGCCAAGAAGTATCTCACCCAAGTGTCGGTCGGCGGCAGCCTGATCTTGTTCGTCGGGACCAAGCGGCAGGCCAGCGAATCCATCGAACGCGAAGGACTGCGGTGCGGCATGCCTTTCGTGAGCGAGCGATGGCTGGGCGGATGCCTCACGAATTTCCGCACCGTGCGCAGTCGGCTGGGACGTTTGGAAGAATTGGAGGCCTTGCGATCCGGCGAGGAACTGGCCACCTACTCCAAGAAGATGCAGTCGGCCCTGAATCGTGAATACCGCAAGATGTATCGCAACCTGAACGGTATTCGCACCATGAACCGGTTGCCCGAGTGCCTGGTGGTGTTCGATCCCAAGAAGGAAAAAAACGCGGTGCGCGAGGCCCGCAAGCTGGGCATTACCACGGTCGCGCTGATCGACACCGACTGTGACCCCGACGAAGTAGACCTGCCCATCCCGGGCAATGATGACGGCATCCGGTCGATCGAGTTGATCGCTCGGCATTTGGCGGACGCCGTGCTGGCCGGCAAAGCGGCGCTGCCTGCCCGGCGGGACGGTGGAGAGACCTCCGCCGCCGCGCCGGACAAGGACGCGGCCGACGTTCCCGCCACGGAGTGAACGCCCTGCACCTGCCTTGCCGGTCGCCCAGACCAAACGGTTGACCGGCTTGCGCCGTAATTCAGATACCCCAAGACTTACCAGATCAGGAGATACCCGCATGGCTGCTATTAGTGCGGCACAAGTAAAAGCCCTCCGGGAGCAAACCGGACTTCCCATGATGGACTGCAAGCAGGCGCTCAGCGAGTGCAACGGCGATGCGGAAGCCGCCGTTCGCTGGCTGCGAGAGCGCGGCGCCCAGGTGCTGAGCAAGCGTTCGTCCCGCGAAACGGCGTTCGGACGATTCGGCATTTTCGCCAGTTACGATCCGCCGGTGGGCGCGATGGTGGAACTGAAGTGCGAGAGCAACCCGGTGGCGCAGAACGAAGAGTTCATCCAATTGGCGAACGATCTGGCGCGTCAGTTGGCGACAGGGCCTGGGGCGCAGACGCCGGATGAATTGCTCGACCAGCCTTCGCCCAGCAAGGCCGGGGTCACGTTGCGGGAGCAGAAAGACGATCTGTTCAATCGGATCCGCGAGGTGTTCAACGTCGAGCGGATGGTCCGCGTCGACGGTTCCTGCGGCGGCTACGGCCACAATGCATCGACCATCGCGGGCGTGCTCGTCGAGGCCGTCGGGGGCGGTCCGGAAGTCGCCAAGGACGTCTGCATGCACATCGCCGCCATGCGTCCTCTGGCGCTCAGTCGCGAGGATGTGGACCCGGCCGAAATCGAAAAGGAGCGGTCGATTCTGCGGGAGGCGGCGTTGAAAGAGGGCAAGCCCGCGGCCATCGTGGACAAGATGGTCGAGGGCCGGTTGCGCAATTTCTTCGCCGAAAAGGTCTTGCTGGAGCAGCCGTTTGTCAAGGGCGACAAAGAGACTGTCGGCAAGATGGCCGAGCAGAAGGGAATGACCATCAAACGCTTCGTCCACTGGGAGATCGGGCAGCAATAGCCCGGCAGCAACGATGTCTGAACCGCTTTCCAGCCCTGTGCTGCAATGCTTCCGCCGCGTCGTTCTCAAGCTGTCTGGCGAGAGTTTCACCCGCGCCGGCGAGCGGGGCATCAGCATGGAGGAAGTCGTCCACATCGCCCGCGAGATCCAGCAGGCACGCGGCACAGGCTGTGAAATGGCCGTCGTGATCGGCGGCGGCAATATCCTGCGGGGCGCCCAATTCAAGGACCACAGCACCGCCATCCAGGAAGCCACGGCGCACTACATGGGCATGTTGGCCACGGTGATTAACGGGTTGGCGCTGCAGGACGCGCTGGAGTCGCTTGGCTGCGAGACGCGGTTGATGTCGGCGATTCGCATGGACGGCGTCTGCGAACCCTATATCCGCCGCCGCGCCCGCCGCCATCTGGAGAAGGGCCGGATCACCATCTTGGCGTCCGGCACGGGCGGTCCGTTCGTCACCACCGACACGGCCGCCGCGCTGCGGGCCCTGGAATTGGAAGCCCAGGCCCTGCTCAAGGCGACACGCGTGGACGGCGTGTTCAGCGAGGACCCCGAAAGGAATCCCCACGCGGTGCTGTATCACGACTTGACGTACACCGCCGTCCTGGAACGTAACCTCCGCGTGATGGACGGCACCGCCATTGCCCAATGCCGCGAGCACGATCTTCCGGTCCTGGTGTTCAACTACCGTAGAGAAGGCAATATCCAGCGGGCCGTCAGCGGCGAAAAAGTGGGCACGCGAATCGCCGCCAAGTAGACGGTCCGGACGATTCCCGCGGCCGCGCTGACGGGGGTCCGAAAACGACTTGTCGAATCCAGATCAGGCACTCCGTGACGCGGGAGACTCCAGATGAACTCCGAAGAAATCCTGTTTGACGCCGAAGAGCGGATGGACAAAGCGGTCTCCGTCCTGAAGACCAGCCTGGCGGGAATCCGGACGGGAAGAGCCAATCCCGGGCTGGTGGATTCCCTGCGCGTCGAGGCCTACGGGTCGACGACGCCCATCAAGCAACTGGCCTCGATCGGCGTTCCGGAACCGACGCAGATTGTCATCCGGCCTTACGATCCCGGCACGCTGAAAGACATTGAGAAAGCGATTATCGCCAGCGACCTGGGATTCAACCCGCAGAACGACGGCCGCCTGATTCGCCTCAACATCCCGCCCTTGTCCACGGAGACTCGCCGCAAAATGGTCAGCCGCGTGAAGGAACTGGCCGAAGAAACCAGGATCTCGATCCGCAACATTCGCCGCGACGCCAACAAGGCCGCCGACCAGGCGGAGAGGGACAAGGAACTGAGCGAGGACGAACGCGACGAGACCAAGGAATCCGTGCAAGACCTGACGAAGTCCTACGAGGACAAGATCAGCAGCCTGGCCAAGGCCAAGGAAGTCGAAGTCATGGAAGACGCCTAGTCCGGCGGCAGGCCGGTGGCGGTGTGCTCGGCCCGCAACTGCTTGAGCCGCGTGGGCGGCGGCGGCGGAGTGGGGGCTTAAGGAGTATGCGGGTGGCCCGCTGCCGGCGGCTCGTCGTCGCCCGACAGGGTGTCGCGCTCGAACCGCAACCGCTGGCCGTCGGCATTCGCTTGGCGATTTCAGCGGATCGAGCGGCGCCGGAATGGTTCCCGTGCGCGGGGCGACCGGATCGACCAGGCTCAGGGCCGAGCGGGCATAGCGGATTGACGTGTCGCGGAAGTGACGACAGCATCAGCGGACGGGGCCGTTCCCTGCCGATGGAGTTGGCCACCGCCAGGCGTGCCACCGTTACCTGCCGGATTGCCGCAGCCAGAACCGCGGTCGGACGCGTTTCGCCCCGATGGCCGACGCGGCCGAACACGGGACCACCTGCAGTGTCGTCCTACAACGCCCGCCAGGCTTCGGGGCGAAGGACGGCTCGGCCACGGCTGAGCGCCGCGTCCAGCGTGGCCAGAAGACGCGGCTTGTCCTTCGGCAGGGTCCCGGCCAGCGGCAGGTAGTTCGAGGCGTGATTGGTCCGAAAGACGCATCCGGAAAGTCTCTCCAGGTGCAGCAGCATGTGTCGGAGTTCGCTTAACAGGGCTTCCGGCTCCAGCGGCTGAAAAGTGCCCTGCCGCCATTGCTCGTACAGCGGCGTGCCGGGGACGAGCATCAGCGTCAGCAGGGACAGGTAGCGGGGATCCATGACACTGACCACGCGGCCGGTCGCCTCGGCGTGGGCCAGGGACAGTTCCTGCCCGCCGATGCCCAGCAGGCCGATGACCGAGACCCGGATGTCCTCGGCCTGGGCTCGCCGCACGGCTTCGATCATGTCGGCCGCTGTCGCGCCTTTGTGGATCCGCCGGAGCACCTCGTCATGGCCGCTTTCCAGGCCCAGGTACAGGAGTCGCAGTCCCTTGTCGCGGAGCAACGCGAGCTCCTCGCGGCTCTTCTGCAGCAGGTCGCGGGCGTTGGCATAGGCGGCCACCCGCTGCAAGTTGGGAAAGGCGGCGGCCAGCGAGTCCAGGATGGTCACCAAGCGGCGGGCACTGAGCACCAGGGCATTTCCGTCGGCCAGGAACACGCGGCGGGTGTCGGGGACGATCTGCCGGGCCAGCGTCAAATCCTGCTGGACCTCCTCGGCGGGACGGACCTGAAACGGCTTGTCCCGGTACGTCCCGCAGAAGGTACAGCGGTTGTGCGAGCAGCCGTAGGTGACCTGCAAGATATAGCTGTCGGCCTCGCTGGGCGGCCGGATGACCGTGCCGTAGTAACGCATGGGGGGCACGATACACGGGGAGAGCGTTCCGGACAATCGGGGATCGGCCCGTCGCGGCGACTCCCGCGTCCCTCGCGGCCCTTGAAGACGCATTTTTCTTGTGGTACCTTTGCCGGCGATGGAAGACTCGCTCCCCAATTCCGACCCGGCCGGCTTGCTGGCTTCGCTGACTTCGGCCCAGCGGGAAGCGGCCGCGCACATCGACGGCCCGTTGTTGATTCTGGCGGGCCCCGGCAGCGGCAAGACGCGGGTGGTCACGCACCGCGTCGCCAATCTGCTGCTGCACGGTGTGGCGCCCGGTCAGATCCTGGCGCTGACGTTCACCAACAAGGCTGCGGACGAGATGCGCCAGCGGGTCGAACGCCTGACGCAGTGCCGCGGCGTGTGGATGGGGACCTTTCATTCGTTCTGTGCCCGCTTGTTGCGGCAGTACGCGACGCTGGTGGGCCTGCACGAGAACTACTCCATCTACGACGCGGATGACAGCCGCCGAGTGCTCAAAGAGGTCCTTCACAGCCGCGCGGAGCCGATCACGCACACCTCGCCGGAAGCGATTGCCAGCGCGATCAGCTGGGCCAAGAACAGCCTGGTCACGGCGGACCAATACGTGCCGCGGGCCAACAGCACGGTGGGGGCCATCGTCGCCCGCGTTTATCCGGAGTACCAACAGCGGCTGATCGCCTCCAACGCCTGCGATTTCGACGACCTGCTGTTGCACGTCGCCACGCTGCTGCGCGAGCAAGAGGAGCTGCGGGCCCAACTCGACGCGCGCTACCGCTACATCCTGGTCGACGAATACCAGGACACCAACCTCGCCCAGTACGCAATCGTGCGGGCCCTGTCGATCGACCATCCGAACCTGGCGGTCACCGGCGATCCCGACCAGTCGATCTACGGCTGGCGGGGCGCGAACCTGAGCAACATCCTGGAGTTCGAGAAGGATTTCACCCGGGTGGCCGTCGTGCGGCTGGAACAGAACTTCCGCAGCACGCCGAACATCCTCCAAGTCGCGGACCACCTGATTTCGTTCAACGTCCGGCGGAAGCCCAAGAGGCTGTTTACCGACAATCCGCCGGCCTCGCCCGTGCGTTTGGTGGTCTATCCGACAGGCTCGGACGAAGCGGATGGGATCGCCCAACGGATTGCCGAAGAAGTCCTTGCCGGACGCCGCCGGCCCGGTGATTGCGCCGTCTTTTACCGCGTCAATGCCCTCTCGCGGCCAATCGAACACGCCTTGCGACTGCAGGGCATCCCCTACCAGATCGTCAACGGCCTGGAGTTCTACCAGCGCAAGGAGATCAAGGACGTCCTGGCCTATCTGCACCTGGTGAACAACCCGCAAAACGACTTGGCCCTGCTGCGGATCATCAATACGCCGGCGCGGGGCATCGGCAAGACGACGCTCGAACGGCTGACCAGCTACGCGCGCCGCAAACGGATTTGCCTGCTGGACGCGGCCCGCCAATCCGGCCTGGTCCAAGCGATCCCGAAACGCACGGCGACTCAGATCGCCAAGTTCGTCGCGGCCCTCGACCGCATGAGCCTGCACGCGGGCGGTCCCCTGCAGGAGACGATGGTCGCGGTCCTGCGCGAGTCCGGTTACCGCGACTGGCTGGCCGAGTCGGACTCGGAGGAGGACCAGGAGCGACTGGCCAACGTCGAAGAATTGCTGACGGCGGCCGAGGAGTTTGACCGGCAGCATCCGGAAGCCGAACAAGCGCTGGAGTTGTTCCTGGAGCAAGCCGCCCTGGTCGCGGACACGGATGCGCTGGAAACGGAACAGGACCGAGTCACGCTGATGACGCTGCACGCCGCCAAGGGACTGGAGTTCCCGGTGGTCTTCATCGTCGCGGCCGAACACGGCCTGCTGCCGCACGAACGCAGCAGCGAGGATCCGGAGAAGATCGAAGAAGAGCGGCGACTGCTGTTCGTCGGAATCACCCGCGCCAAGCAGGAGTTGCAGTTGAGTTGCGCCCAGTATCGGGCCTTCCGGGGAGAACGCCGCCCGACGATTCCCAGCCAGTTTCTGATGGAGTTGCCCCGAGAAGAACTCAGCTACAGCGAACCGGTTGGGTACCCGTCGGAGCTGGATGCCGACGACGACTTCGACGACCGTCGGGATGACGGCGACGACTTGGGCGGTCTGGACGATTCGGACGATCGGGACGAACGGCCCCGCCGCCGCGGCTCGGTCTGGTCGGACGAAGATTTCGTACAGGACTCGCCGGTCGAGTACGACGAGGACGACTCCCAGGACGGCGAGTCGCGGCGGGGCAACCGATCCGGCCACGCCGCTCCGAGCAGCGGCCGCGTCCAGCTCTTCGTGCCGGGAATGATGGTCTGGCACCCCGATTACGGCACGGGGATGGTGTTGTCGGTCAGTGGCAGTGGACTGAAACGCAAAGCCCAAATCGAATTCGTCCAGGGCGGCGGCACAAAGAGCTTCCTGGTCGCTCACAGTCCGCTGGAACCGGTGCCGGAATGATTCGGCCGGCGCGGCCCCCTCGGCGTTTCACGGACCGTTGCGGGGTGGATGCCCGTTTTCGGCTCGCCAGTCCGCCTGCACAGGACGTTTTGACGCAAGAGGGCGACCGCCGGCATCCGCTCACGGTGACGGTTTGGGGACGATCTTCAGGTTGTCCACATAGAACTCGGCGGCGACGGTCGCGTCGGCGATGAAGCCGGCCCAGTCCAGTCTGCGGAACTTGGGGTCGCACGGCAGTTCGACTTCAACGGGTTCCCCGCCCCGCGGACCATAACGCAGCGTCCACTTGCCGTCCGCGGCATCCCCGAGCCGGCAGATGATTTCGAGATGCAGCCACTGGCTCAACGGCACCTGGCCGAGTTGCCCGCTCTTGGACCGCAGTTTCCCATCGCCTTCGATCCGCACGGAAGGTCCGATCCGGTAGGAGCCGCCTTCGTACTCGCGCCACTCAAAATGCCCGATCGCGCCCGGCTCGATCCGCACGTCGAAGCTTCCCAACACCTGGCCAGCGGCAAAACGGGGCGAATACCACAGATGCGGATTGAAGCTGTACTTCTGGCCCGGCGCGTCGCTGAACTTCAGACTCTGCTTTCCCCCGGCGGCGACCTCGTCGGTCACGAGAATGACGCCCACAGTCTCCGCACTCACGGTCGGCCCCTCCGGCGTCAGGCCCGCAAAAGCCTCCTCGAAATCGTCCTGGACAGGCGTCGGCTGCGGTTCCGGACGCGGCTTGGGAACGTACACCTGCCGCTGGATCCGCTGGGGGGCGCGCACCCACTCCGGATCGCCATACAGGCCGATCTGGCTGACGTCGATAGGGACGAAGCCCAGTTGGAAGGCCGGCGAATCGGGCTGCAGGCGAAAGTCAAAGTTGGCCGGGTCCACGAATTTGGGATCGGCGATCAGCGAGTTCCGGTCGTGGCCCCGCGCCCGCCACTCGGCCAGCGTCGCCTCTCCGAACCGCAGGTCGCCGTCGGGACGCGAGGTGTCCCAGTACAGGTTCCGGTCCATGATGAACTTGTCGTTCGTCCAGCCGCCTTTGAGCAGTTTGCCGTTGTCAAAGTAGACGATGTTCCGCTCGAACGTGAACGACGTGTGGTCTTCCTGGCGGGCGCGGCTCAACTGGTGGTGCTTGCCCAGCGCCCAGATGTTGTTGCGGACGATGTTCTCCTTGCCGTAGTGCTGGTGGAAGTTGGCGTACGTCGTGCCGTAGCCGATGTTGTTTTCGATCAGGATGCCCGTGCTGCCCTCGTCGGTATAGATCGCCAGCGAGCCCGTATGGTGGTCGTAAACGTCGTGGACCAGATTGTTGCGCAGCACCGTCCCCGGCGAATCTCCCAGGCAGTAGATGCCGCCCATGTCGCCCAGCACGCCCCGACCGATGTTGTGAATGTGGTTGAATTCGACCGCGTTGTGATGGGCGCTGGACGGGGCATAGCCCCAGCTCCAGCCGACCGAGATGCCGGTGTAGTACAAGTCGCAGATTTCGTTGTGCGAGACCCGGTTGTAGCTGGTCCGGCCGATCCACACGCCGACCGCGCCCGGATCGATCTTGCCGCCGTCGTGGATCAGGTTGTTGTCGACCGTGTTGCGCTGGGCCGTTTCCGGCTCCGTCCGCGGATTGGTCTGCTCGCCCAGGCGGACGCCGCCGGCGCCCAGGTCGTGGATTTCGTTGCGCGCAATCCGGTTGTCCTGACAGCCGAACCGCAGCCAGACGCCGTAGGTCCCCAGGTGCGCCAGTTCGCAGCCTTCGAGCGAACAGTTCCGCGCCCCCACGGCCTCGAACGCGCCGGGAAAGTCGCAGGCGGCCTGTCCCGCCGCGTGGCCCTGCGGGGGAACCTCCCAGTCCGTGTGCTGCAGCCGCAGGTTCTCAAACCGCACCTGCGACACGAACTGGCGATCCGCCGGTTTGCCCTTGAGCACAATCAACTGCTTGGCGACCGGCGCGATCACCGTCGCCTTGGTCAGATCCTCGTCCGGGAACGGAACGTACGACAGCACGCCCGACGGGCGGTCCACGTACCATTCGCCGGGCGCATCCAACGCCTCCGGGACGTTCTCGACCAAGTAACGGACGTTGCCGCCCCAGTGGTCGAACGCCCAGGGGAGGCGGCTGCGGAAGGTCACGATCCGCTTCGTTTCGTCCAGCGACGCAATCCGCTGATGGCCGACTTCCCACGACTGGTACACGACGACGACGGCGTCATCCAGGTTGCTGAACCGACGGACGTCGCCGGGCTTGAAGCGGAACGCGACGTGGGCGCTGGAAGCGAGCTGGCCGGTCTTCGGGTCGCGGATGGGCGGAGCCTTGCCGGCCGTGTAGAAATAGTCTGCGTTCGGCATCCGTGCCCGGATTCTCCGCTGGCCGTTGACCCACAGCGAGGCAAAGGTCCACTGGCCCGCCTGCACTTCGGGCAACTGGACGATCCAGCGGCCGCCCTGCTTCTGCCAGCCGGTGATCCGCCGCCCGCCGGAGACGATCGGCCGCTGGCTCGCCTCGCCGACGTACGTGATCGGACATGCCTCCGTGCCGGAATCCTGCGGCTCGAAGACCAGCGGTTCGCGGATCGCGTACTCGCCGCTTTGCACGCGGACGCAAATCGGTTGCTGGAGTCCATCGGCGGCTTTGAGCTTGCGAATGGCGTCCCGTGCGCCGACCAGAGACGCGAGCGGCCCGTCGGTGCGGGCCTGGTTCGGCTTGGCCAGCGTACCGCTCCAGGCGTCGTTGCCCGCGGGTGAGACATACAAATCGGCGGCGGTTGCCAGCGGACCGACAGACGCCAAAACGATCGCGATCGACCATCGAACGAACGAAGTCATCATCAGCTCCTGTTGACAAACTCGGTACGGCTACCGGGCCGTCGCCATCACTTCGACCAGATGCCGCCCGGTGTTCGCCGAATTGTGGGGTTGCCGGATGCGGATGTAGCGGACGCTCCTCGGCGGAAAGCGGCAGGTGTATCCCTCGGCGGTCGAGGGCTCGCGGTTGTCTCGCCGGTCAGCCACGATGTCCCACGTCTTACCGTCCAGCGACGTTTCGACCATGAATCCGTAGAACCGCTCGTCGCCATAGTAACACACGACGACCACGCGCCCGACCATCGCTGCCTGCTCCAGGTCGACTTGCCACCAGGCGTCCGGGTCCTTCGTGACATCCGTCGCCCAGAACGCGTCGGTCCCGTTGCTCCAGCCATCGTTGGCCAGGTGCGCCGGGTGCGGCGGCAGGGCGGAGGAACAGCTTGTCGGCTTGCCCGTCGTCAAGCTGACGGCGTTGGGGCGAAATGCGTTTTCGTACTTCGACCACAGCCTGGCGGCGACGGCGACGCTGTCCCCGCGGGGTTCAGCGGGAAAGCACTCACGCCTGCTCGACCACTCGGCCATCCACGGCCGCAGCGCGGCGTGGAAGGCTTTCTCGTCGAACGGCTTGTCCTGCCGCAGACACTGCGTCAACTCATGGAAAAACTGCTCCCAGCGCGGCCGATAGTACCCGGAGATCATTCCGGACCATTGCTTGCGGGCGTAGTCGTCGATCGCCGGCCCCTCGCCCCACAGCGTCAGCACGCGGCGCGCGTTCCACTCGAACTTGGCCCGTTCGGCGTCCGTCGTGCCCCAGCGTTTGGCGTCCTCCAGCCAGCGGCCCAGCAGGAACTCGCGGCGCGTGGCCAGTAGTTCGTCTAGTTCGCTTAACAACTGCAGGAATTGAGCGGTGGCGGTTTCCAACGCCGCGGCGTCCTTCGCCCGCCGCGCCTTGAGCACCTCCTGGTGCAGCACCGAGGCGTGATTGGACAAGACTTGCCGAGCGACGTTCACCAGATCGTAGCGATACGTGTCCGCGTCCTGCAATTCGTCCGCCGCTTGCTGCAAGGCCCGCCAGGTTTCGACGAGATTGGTCTGGCTGTACGCGGCCCCGCCCCGTCCGCCGCCCAGCGTCGGCGCGCGGTCGAAGATCGCGTGATCGCCCGCTGGAGCCCGGTACGCGGTGGTTGCCAACTGCTGCCACGCTTGCGCGGCGTGGGCGTTTTCTCGGCCATAGCGGTGGCGAGCATAATCTACGACCCAGGCCTTCACGTCCACCGGTTCATCACGCCACGCCAGCTGGAACATCAGGTCTTGGACCACGGGGTTGTAGCCCAGCCCTTCGTTGACAAAACCTAGACCGACCAGCTGCCCGCTGCCGGCATCGCGGCACGCTGCGGGCAAATCGGCGGCGATCTTGTTCAGCGGCCCGCCTAGAAACACGGTGTTGCCGAAGTTCTGGATGTTGCACCAAAGCCACGGCTTGCCACAAAACGCCTGGGTTTCGTTCCACATCGGCCGGGATTCGCAGAACAGATCCAACACCACCAGGCGATCGTCCGGCACGGCCTTCAAGAACGCCTCGATCCGTGGCTGCGTCCAGAACTCGCGTTTGAACATGAACGCCCAGCCCTGCAGCACCCAGACGGCTTGCGGATCGTTGTCGACCAGGCCGTCATAGATGGCCCGGCTGAGACGCGTCAGGTACTCCAGGTCGCCGCTGGGCGGAGTCATCTCGATAAACGTGTCGGCCGCGTACAGATGGTCCGTGCCGAAACGCTTCGTCTGCTCCTGGATCAGCAGCCGCGCGATTTTGGGAAACAGGGGATCGAGCGGATCCAGCAGGTGGGTCTGCCATTCGATCCAGTTGATGCGGTGGAGCTTGGCGTCCGGGAACTTGCGGGCCACGGCGGCCGGCACGTGGCCCGTGAAGCCTTGCAGGACCGGCGTCATGCCCAGCTCGCGCTGCCGGGCCAGGATCTTCTGCTGGAGTTCCGTGTGGCGGTCGATCCAACTCTGCGGCAGCGGCCCGCCCCAGCCGTCCAGACAGCCCATCCATTGGAACGGCAAGTAGGGCGGCCCGGCCAGGAACGCGGCGATCTCTTCGTCGCTCATGCCCAGTTGCTGGCAGACCGCCTGCCAGACGGCCTCTTGCCCAGTCACCGCCAGCGGCATGTTCACGCCGTGCAGGGCCAGCCAGTCGATCAGTTCCTCCCATTGATCCCAATCCCACCACGGCAGCGAATAGCCAAAGCAGCAGTAGTTCAGAAAATAGCGGTGCCGCGCCCAGCTGACCTGCCGCACCTTGGGCGTGACCGCGGGCAGCGGATCCGGCAGATTCAGCTGCCGCCCGTGCAGCGACACGTGGCAATCGCAGTACTGGTTGAGATACCAATTCAGCCCCGTGGCCAGGGACACGCCCGTGTTGCCGCGAATCACGATCCGCCCGTCGCGGGATTCGAGTTCGAACACGTCCCGGCCGTCCGCCGCCGGCAGGAGTTCAAACTCGAACCGCTCCGCCTGCTGGGGCAGCAGACGCCGGATCAAGGCACGCGCGGCCTGCGGGGCGTTGGACTCGACCTTCGCAGACGCCTGGGGCGGTTGCTCAGCGCTCGATCCCCAAGTGCATAACGCAACGGACGCGAGGGCCAACAGTAGCTTTGACCCGAGCGTCTGGGCTCCCATGTCCCGCTTGGTTGTGATAGCCATGATGAATCCTCCCCGTGTCGGCTACGCAAAACGCAGTGCCGCTTTGATGCAGGCCTCCAACCGCTGGAATAGTGCCGGAGAAAACGTCCCGATCTTACGCACGGCATCGCGTTGGTCGATTGTATCGATGTGCTCGCCCTTGACGGTCGAATTGTGAAGCAAGCCGGTGCGCCTTCCGTCGAGCGAGCTGACGTCGACGAACAGCTGAGTCGGTTCTGTCTGGACCCGAACGTTGGTCGACGTGATGATGGCCACGATCGTGGAGTTCAGACGAGCATTTAGGCTGTCGTCTTGGATGACGACGGCGGGCCTGACCTTCGTTCCCTGACCGGAGACGAAGGCGATCGGAACCAATACAACATCGCCGCGACTAACCTTCATGTCGGTGCTCATCGTAGCGGTCGTAAGCATCCATCATCGGATCGTCCCAGCCTGCCGCGGCGGCCGTTTTTGAAATAAGAGGATACAATTCCCGCGGGCTGAACTCGCCCTCCGCCAACAACGCCCGGACGGCTTCGAACTGCTCGGCGGAGATGACGTAGTACACGCGACGCGTCAGTTCGTCGACGAGCCGTACCGGACTTCCCTCGCCAGCCTCCAGTGCCTGCCGCATTTGATCGGTGACATACGAGTTCATATCCAAGGTCTACCTCGACTCACGAGTGAGTTGTCAGCACCCGGATTGGGGCGACGACGCACGCAGGCGGTTCAGAAGTGGGCCATGCTGCAGATTGCTGCTTTCCTGGACTTCTCGCCATTTAGCCGCCTGCCGAGAAAGATACGTATCGATCTCCGACTGATGGCGCAGATAGAAGGCGATCGCCCCGTGGGTTTGCTCTGCGGTCAACGTCGGGAATTCTTCGACAATGGCTTCCGGGCCCTTCCCGCCCCAGTACGCACACACAATCGAATCCAACGACACGCGGGTTCCCGCTATGCGCCAGCCGCCCTCGGCAGTTTGTTCGACGTATTCTACGACCGCCGCCACAGACATCTTGTGGGTTTCCTCTCGATTCAGAATCGTCTCCCCCATTTTACAGGCATGGCGCGCACCTGACTAGAGGCCGCCACCTCGCCGCGCTACGGCGTGCCGAGTGGACGGTAATTCACTGCGGCCGCCTCCAGTCGCTGGAGGTGCCGCTTCAAACGATTCCGGAACGCATCCAGGTTGCGATCCTTGGCGGGCGACCAGAGCACTTCGCACAGCGCGCAGGCGCGGGGGTAGGCTATGTACTCGATTTGCTTCGCATCCGCGATGTACTCGCTCCACAACTGGGCCTGCGCCCCCAGCACGTGCTTCGCTTGATCGGGCGTCAAGGCGGCGGGGATCGGCTCGAACTGGTAGACGGTTTCCAACGGCAGGTTTCCGCCGATGGCCGGCGGCTCGGAATCGCGCGGGCCTTGATAGTAGTCGAAGTACGTGTGCGACGTGGGGGCCATGATCACGTCGTGGCCCGCCTGTGCCGCGACGATCCCGCCCTTTTCGCTCTGCTATTCCACGAACGCTGCTAACCTCTCTGCTCGCTTACGCTTAGGATTATGCGTATCGCGACCTCCAAGCGGCGGTTTGGGGGCGAGTCCGGGATCGGCGGAGCGACTGCTGGCCAGTTGGCGTGTCGTGGTCGCCACCCAGCCGGCGCCGCGCAAAGTGGCCAAGAAAGTGCTGGCAAGTTGGCTTGGGAAAGGTTACCATGTTGGCCATCGAGAAGATCCGCTTTCAACATCCTACCTACCTTGAGGAGACAACTACGTGGCTCGTTTTGCTGGTCTCGCTTTTGCCGTCGTCTGGTGTGTGCTGGTTACGAACGCTGCTGGCCAAGAAGAGAACAAACCGCCCGAGGGATTCGTGGCCCTGTTCAACGGGACCGATCTGACCGGTTGGTACGGTCTGGGGCACTTTGACCCGCGCAAACTGTGGGCGATGACCGACGAGGAACGCGCTGCGAAGCGAGAGGCGGACATGGCGGACGTCCGCGCGCACTGGCGAGTGGAAAACGGCGACTTGGTCAACGACGGACACGGCGTCTACTTGACCACGGACCGGGAATTCCGCGACTTTGAATTGTGGATCGACTACAAGACCGTCGCCAAGGCGGACAGCGGGGTTTATCTCAAGGCCACGCCGCAAGTCCAGATTTGGGACTACACGGAGGAAGGCGGCAAGTGGAAGATCGGCGCGGACAAGGGTTCGGGCGGCCTGTGGAACAACTCGGCCGGCGCGCCGGGCAAAGACCCGCTGGTCCTGGCGGACAAGCCGTTCGGCCAATGGAACCGCTTGCGGATCCTGCAAGTCGGCGCGCGAACCACGGTGTACCTGAACGACAAACTGGTCGTGGACAACGCCGTTATGGAGAACTTCTGGGATCGCCGCGCTCCGTTGTTCCCGCAGGGTCCCATCCAGTTGCAGACGCACGGCGGCGAGATCCGCTGGAAGAACATCTTCCTTCGCGAGATTCCGGCGGACGAGGCGAACCGCATGCTGGCCGGGGGTGGTGGCGAAGGCTTCCAGTCGGTCTTCAACGGCAAGGACTTCACCGGCTGGGCCGGACCGGTCGAGAATTACGAAATCCGCGACGGGGCCATCGTCTGCAAGCCGGGCAAGGGCGGCACGATCTACACCAAGGACGAGTACGACGACTTTGTCGTCCGCCTGGAATTCAAGCTCCCGCCGGGCGGCAACAACGGCTTGGCGATTCGCTATCCGGGATCGGGCGACACGGCGTATCAGGGCATGTGCGAACTGCAGGTCATCGATTCGGAGCATCCCAAGTACGCCACCCTGGACGCCCGCCAGTACCACGGCTCCGTCTACGGCATGGTCCCGGCGCATCGCGGCTTCCTGCGGCCCACCGGCGAGTGGAACTTCCAGGAGGTCACGGTCCAGGGACCCCAGATCAAGGTGGAGTTGAACGGCAACGTCATCCTGGACGCGGATGTCAGCCAGGTCAAGGAGTTCATGGGCAACAGGCCGCATCCCGGAAAGGACCGCACGCAAGGCTATTTAGGGTTTGCCGGCCATTCGGACCCGGTCGAATTCCGCAACGTCCAGATCAAGCGGTTGGGCGAGAAATAACGATTATGGCGACTCGGCCCAGGGGCAGCCTTCGCCCCTGGGCAAGAAATTTGTCGTCAGCAGACTGGACGGATTCCAAATCCAACGTAAAAAGGAACTCGTGGACCGTCGCACCGATGTGGCGACGCGGCGCGGAAACGGTTGACCTGGAGTTCGGATTGCACGCTCGATACGGGATGCCATCTCATGACCAAGATACTGATCGCGGAAGACAGCGCGACGCAGGCCACGCAGATTCGCGGACTGTTGGAAGAGGCCAACTACGAGGTTGAGGTTGTTGCCAACGGCAAGGAGGCTCTGCAGCGATTGCGCAGCAACGCGGCCCCGGATTTGGTGCTCACCGACATGGTGATGCCGGTCATGGACGGCTTGCAGCTGGTGCGGGCGATCCGCGTCCATTACTCGGATATCCCCGTCATCCTGATGACCAGCCAGGGAACGGACGCCATTGCGATCGAGGCGTTGGAGGACGGAGCGGCCGGGTACGTGCCCAAGTCGCAGGTCAGTCTGCGGCTGGTGGACGAAATCGCCCAGGTGCTGCACGTCTCCCAGGTCAACCGCAGTTACGAGCGTTTGCTGGGCTGTCTGCTTCGCAACGAGTTTTCGTTCCAGCTGACCAACGACGTCGAACTGATCGATCCGTTGGTGGATCTGCTGCTGCAGATGATGACGGGCATGCGGCTGTGCGATTCCACGGGGCGCCTCCGGGTGGGCCTGGCGATCGAGCACGCCTTGCTGAACGCCCTGTATCGGGGCAACCTGGAAATTTCGTCGGCCGACATGTTGACCACGCGCGAAATCATGGTCCAAGGCGCGCCGTCGGCCGGGCCGGTGGAACAGCGCTTGTCGCAAGCGCCGTACTGCGACCGCAAAATCCGTTTGGAAGTCACGATGTCGAGCGACGAGGCACGCTTCGTCGTGTGCGACGAGGGACCGGGGTTTGATCTCTCCAAGCTGCCCGGCCGGGGCGATCCGGAGCGGCTGGAAGAAAAGGGTGGACATGGGCTGTTGCTGATGCAGACGTTCATGGACGAAGTGACGTTCAACGCGCGGGGCAACGAAGTCACGATGGTCAAGCGGCGGGAAGCCTAAGTCAAGGGCGAGAGGTTGTGCCGTGATTGAAATCAAACACAGAACATCGGGACAAGTCCTGCACCGCGTCGACGCGGACTCGCTGGAGGGCGCGGTCTTGTCCGGGCTTAAACTGGCCGGCGCCAATCTGTCGGGACTGAACCTCACCAAGGCCAATTTCCGCAGCACGGACCTGCGCCAAGCGGACTTGTCCAAGGCGACGCTCCACGGGGCCAACTTCTACGAGTGCAGCCTGGCGTTCGCCACGATGGACGAAGTGGCCTGCACCGGCTGCGATTTTACCGAAGCGACCCTGGAAGGGACCCACGCTCACAACGCCGACTTCAGCGGCAGCGTCTTTCGCTATGCCCGACTGCCCCACTGCGATTTCACGGGCTGCAAGCTGATCAAGTGCGATATGAGCGTGTCGGATTTGCGAGGTAATTTCTCCAGCGCCGACTTGTCCGAGGCAGACATGCGCGGCTCGAAACTCGAGGGCGCCTTGTTGCGGTACGCGGAGCTGAGCAAAGCGAAACTGGACGGCGCGAATCTGCTGAAAGCCGACCTGACGCACGCGACCTACAATCCCCAGCAACTCCACAACGCCCGAGCGACCGGCGTTGTCGGCCGCAGCAAGATCGAGGCGATGAAAAAGCAACGCCGCTCTTGGTGGCAGTTCTGGGGCTGAAACGCCCGCGCCACGCCGTGGGCCCCGTATCCCGAAACTGCAAGAGCCCCTCCCCGAACCTTGAAATCGTCTCCCGGCTTCCGCAGAGTAAGCGGTCAGGCTTCCAGATTTCAATTTTCGCGGTCACCGAACTTTCCACTTGGAAAGCCACTGTCCCGCGAAAACTGAAATCGGGAAGCCTGACCCCATCGTTTCTCCTGGGGTCTTTCCAACGCAGCTCGGAGCCCGTCTCCGTTTTTCAACAGGCGGTTAAAACCAGGCAGCGGTAAAGCCGCCGTCGACGTTCACGTGGGTGCCCGTGATGAACTGTCCGGCTTTGGACGAAGCCAGCAGCAGCAGCGTGCCGACCAGTTCGTCCGATTCGCCAAACCGCTTCATCGGCGTGCCTCGCATGATGGAATCGATCCGCTCTGGAGTGAGCACGCGACGGTTCTGTTCCGCGGGGAAGAAACCGGGGCAGATGCAATTCACCCGGACGCCCTTGGCGGCAAATTCCTGGGCCACGTTGCGGGTCAGGTTCAAGACGCCGGCCTTGGAGGCCGAATAGGCGAACACGCGCGACAGCGGCAGGTGCGAGGTCACGCTGCCGATGTTTACGATCGCGCCGCCGCCCGCGTCGATCATGTGCCGGCCGAACACCTGACAGGCCTGAAACACGGCCCGCAAATTGATCGTCATGATCCGGTCCCAATCCGCGTCCGTGGCCTCCAAAAAGTCGTTGGCCGCGTTCACGCCGGCGCAATTGACCAGGATCTGAACCCGACCAGCCTGCTGGACCGCCGTTGCCAAGAGATCCTCAAGGGACTTGCGGCTCGTTACGTCCACAAGAGCAAAGCTGGCACGCTCGTGGATCTGTTTCAACTCCGCCACCCGATTCTGGCAACCCTCTTCCGTCAGATCCGCGACAAGGACGTGGGCCCCGGCCCCGGCCAGGCCGCGGCACAGGGCTCCGCCCAGCACTCCCGCGCCGCCGATGACTACGGCAGTTTGACCTTCCAGACCGAACAAGTCCTTCAAATAGCTTTCGACCATGGCAAATTCTCCTCGGCAGTAGTGGCAGTCTGTACCGCGGAATATACCGCTTGGCTGGCCTGCGGGAAAGGGCCAAGGAGCGACTTGGCAAAACGGACTCCTGTCCGCTGTCAGGTTCAGCGGGAAGTGGTACACTGATAGAGGTTAGTTCAACGCGACGGGACGGTTCACCGCGCTCGGCGCCGGCCAGTCCCGCCGCGCATCCCAACGGACTCAATTTTGAGGACTGGAACAAGCATGAGCGAAACGGGGCACCCAGCGGGCGGTCCGGGCGAAGGCGGCGGAACCCACAGCGAGCAGGTCCGCATCCAGCATCTCAGTGCGCGCGTGCCCGAGCGCGTCAGCCGGGGGGCGTTCAGCACCGGCGCGATCGTGATGACCGGCGCGACCGAGTTCATTCTGGATTTTGTCCAGAATCTGAGCACACCGCCCTCCGTGACCGCGAGGATCGTGATGCCGCACGTCACGCTGCCTCAGTTCATCGAGGCGTTGCGCAAGAACCTGGACATCTACCGCCAGCGGTTCGGCGAGCCGCCGGGGTTGCCCGTCGGTCAGCCGCCGGCCAAGCAACCGACGGCGCAGGAGATCTACGACGAACTGAAACTGGCGGACGATTTGCTCCCCGGCGCGTATGCCAACGGAGTCATGATTGGCCACACGCCGTCGGAGTTCAAATTCGACTTCCTCACCAACCTGTTTCCCACGTCGGCGGTGTCGGCGCGCGTGTTTATGTCCGTTCCCCAGGTGCCGCGACTGCTGCAATCACTGCAGAGCACGTTCCAGCAATTCCAGCAGCGCGTGCAACAACAGCAGCGCGACGCCCAGCAGCGGCAGAACCCGCCGCTGGGCGGCGATCCGGGGACCGTCTGAAACGGGACTCGCGCCGCGAAACACGGATTTCCCGCACGCCGCCGACGGATCCCAGACGAAGGCGCCCAATATCATGTCGCAAGCCGTGATTCTACCGCCCCCAACGGAGTTGCTGCCGGACGGAACGAAGCTCGGCGGCTGGTGGCACGATGCGGAAGACACCGGCCGGATCGTCTGCGACTTGTGCCCGCGGGGCTGCAGCCTGAAGGCCGGCGACCGCGGGTTCTGCTTCGTCCGGGAAAACCGCGACGGGCAGATGGTGCTGAGCACCTACGGACTCAGCACGGGGTTCTGTGTCGACCCGATCGAGAAGAAGCCGTTGAACCAGTTCTATCCCGGCACCAGCGTGCTGTCGTTCGGCACCGCCGGCTGCAATCTGGGCTGCCGCTTCTGCCAGAACTGGGATATCTCCAAGTCCCGCGAGGTGGAGCGGCTGAGCGAACGCGCGGCACCGGAGACGATCGCCCAGGCGGCCCGGCAACTGAACTGCGCGAGCGTGGCCTACACCTACAACGACCCGGTGATTTGGGCCGAGTACGCGATCGACACCGCACGGGCCTGCCGGGCAGTGGGCGTCAAGAGCGTGGCAGTCACCGCGGGCTATATCCTGTCGCCGGCTCGCGAGACGTTCTTTCACGAGATGGATGCGGCCAACGTGGATTTGAAGGCGTTCAGCGAAACCGTCTACGCGCAGCTCACCTACTCGCACCTGCAGCCGGTTCTGGACACCCTGCACTGGCTGAAGCACGAGACCGATTGCTGGTTCGAGATCACGAACCTGTTGATTCCCGACGAGAACGATTCGCGGGACGAACTGCGGAGCATGTGCGATTGGATTCTGGAGCACGTCGGCGACGAGGTCCCGCTGCACTTCAGCGCCTTTCATCCGGACTTCCGCATGAGGGACAAGCGGGCCACGCCGCTGGAAACGCTGTTGCAGGCCTACGAGATCGCCCGGCGGCAGGGCCTCCGCTACGTGTACGTGGGCAACGTCGACGACGTCGAGCACCAGAGCACCTACTGTCCGCATTGCGGCAAGTTGCTGATCGAACGGAATTGGTACGACTTGAGCGCGTATCACTTGCGCGGCGATCGCTGCGGCCATTGCGGCGGGAAGATCGCCGGCCGATTCTTGGAGTCTCCGGGCAACTGGGGCCGCCAGCGTCTGCCGGTGCGAATTTCGCAGTTCGCCGCGCCCTCTGCGGCCCCCAGCGTGGGCCGGGGCAGCGGTGTGTCGGCGTCTGCCGCCGCGGGCCAGACGCCGCCCGTCACACCCGAGAAACAGGAACAGCACAAGAAGGAGCAACTGATGGCAGCCCAATCAGGGACGAACCAGGCGACGGATCCCGGCAATGTCCCCACCAGTCCCGCTTTAACGCCTGCCCAGGAGGCGGCTGTCCACCACGCGGCTTGCGAGGTAGTGGCGGCGGGAGTGCAAGGCTTGCCCGCCAAGGCGTCCGACGCGACGCTGGCGGGATGCGCGGGGCAACTGGTGATGGGAGCCTTTGTCACGCTTAAACGCAGCGGGCACTTGCGCGCCTGCTGCGGCGTGCTGGGACGCCCGATGCGCGTGCTGGAGGCGGTCCAGCAGTCCGCGTTGCGGACCGCGACGGAAGATTCACGGTTCCCCACGATTTCGCCCACCGAACTGGAGCACCTGGACCTGGACGTGACCCTGCTGTACGGTTTCCAGCCGGTCGAGGCGCGCGGACGGGACCGCGTCAAGCAGGTTGAGGTCGGCCGGCACGGTCTGCACATCACTCGCGGCGGCAACGCCGGGCTGCTGCTGCCCGTCGTCGCGGTCGAGAACGGCTGGGATGCGGAGGAGTTCCTGCAGCACGTCTGCCGCAAGGCCGGCCTGCCCACGACCGCCTGGCAGGACGACAACGCGCGGCTGCTGCGGTTCGAGGGCCACATGATTCCGGGCGATTTCGACCGCTCCGTGCTCGCTTCGCTCCAACACGAACCCCCGCCGCGGTTCACCGCCGCCGACCTGACGCGACTGGCCGACCTGTGCCGCCAGAACGTGTTGGCCTTGATGCGCGGAGCGACTCCCAACTACTACCTGCCGGGCTGCCCGGACGGCACCGTGGAAGTCGTCGCGTTGTCTGTTCGCAGCGGCGACCAGGCGGAACCTTCGACGTTCTCCCAGATGTCGTTGCGCCCCGGCGTTCCGCTGCAAGCCACGTTGTTTACGCTGTGCGAGACGGCAGTCAAGACGCTCAGCCGCATCCGGTCCGTTCCCCAGGATTTGAATCGGCTGCAGGTGGGCCTCACGCTGCTGTACGACCCGGCCATGCACGGGACGGCCGCCCAACCGCAACTGGACGGCGTGGGTTCCCAGCGCCGGGCGCTGCTGGTCATCGAGCACGGCAAGAGCGCATGGGTGTTTGATCCCGGCAAGAGTGTGGACCAGGTGCTGCAGGAGGCCCTGAGTGCCGTCCAGGCCGGCAGCCCGGCGCTGGCGTCCGTCTTCAGCCTGGCTGCGCAGTCCACCGAGCGACGGCTTTCCGTATCCAGCGTTCCGCGGCCGCAGACCGGGCCGCAAGTGCGTCCGCCTGCCGTGGCCGGAACGTTTTATCCCGGCGATCCGGACCAGCTGGCCAAGACGGTCGACGATTTGCTGGCCGACGGGGACGTCGCGCCTGCGGATTGGCCAGCCGTGCTGGTGCCCCACGCGGGCCTGATCTATTCCGGCCGGCTGGCAGCGCAAACGCTGCGCCGCGTGCGGATTCCGCAGACCGTGATCATTCTCGCCCCGAAGCACACACGGCAAGGCGTGGACGGTGCCGTCGCGCCGCACGAAACATGGTCGCTGCCTGGAGCCCAAATCGCCTCCGATCCCGATCTGGCCCGGCGTCTGGCCCAGGAAGTGCCGGGTTTGCAGCTGGATGCCGCGGCGCACCAACAGGAGCATTCGATTGAAATCCAGTTGCCGATCCTGGCGCGGCTGGCGCCCCGCAGTCGCGTGGTGGGGATCACGTTGGGAGCGGGCGACTGGGAGCGTTGCCGCGCCCTGGCGACGGGGCTGGCCCAGGTGCTCCGGTCGCTGCAGCCGCGGCCGCTGCTGGTGATTTCCAGCGACCTGAACCATTACGCTTCGGACGACGAGAACCGCCGCTTGGACGAAATCGCGCTCCAGGCCATCGAAACCCTTGACCCCGCCGCCGTTTACGATACGGTGGTAGCTCGTCACAACATCAGCATGTGCGGCGTGCGGCCCGCGATCGTGGTGATGGAGACGCTGCGTCAGCTGGGCTTGCTCGGCCGGTGTGTCCGGGTGGGTTATGAAACCAGCGCCGCCGTGTCGCGCGATACCAGCCGAGTCGTGGGCTATGCCGGACTGTTGTTGGGACCTTCTTCGTAGCCCGCGCGGTTAGCGGGCAACCGTGGGTTGTCCCCCGTGCCGGTCTCTTGTTGGGATCTGCCAAATGAGTGATTCACCGATCGACGGCGGCGCGAATGCCGCCCCAGGCGACTTGGGAAGCATCGAGTTCACGTGCCAGATTTGCGGCCGGCAGTTGCGTGTGCCGTTGCAGTACGCCGGCCGCCGCGCCAAGTGCCCGGAATGCGGCGCGGTCCAGCCGGTCGCGGCGGCGCAGCCTCCGTCGCAGGAGCCCGTTCCGCCGCCCGTCGCGGCGTCTTCGGCCGCGCCGCCGCAATCGCCGTTCGACGAGTGGTTTGGAGGCGCATCCAAGCCGGCGGCCGCGACGGCAACGCCCGGCGCCGCGGGGGCGGTCTCGCCACCGCCACCCGCAGCCGGCTCCCTTTCACCCGCTGCCGCCGCGGCGCTCGAGAACCTTCCGCCAGGCTCGGAAGGAACGGTGCCGGCCTCGCTGGCGCCGCCGCGTGAGGCTTCGCCGCGGCAGGCCGCTGCGCCGGCCCCGGCGACTGCGGAGCCTTTGACCACGATGCATCATCCCGGCCAGGAAACGGAAACAAAACGGCTGTTCGACCGGATCACGGCCGAGATCGGCAAGGTGTATGTCGGTCAGCAGGAGTTGGTGTTGGGCTCGCTCGTGGCCCTCTTTTCCAGCGGACATGTGCTGATTGAAAGCGTGCCGGGACTGGGCAAGACGCTGTTCGTCCGCACGCTGGGACGCGTGCTCGGCTGTCAATTCGGCCGCATCCAGTTCACGGCCGACCTGATGCCGTCCGACATCACGGGAGCGCCGATCTTCGACATGAAGACGCAGGAGTTCCGCTTCCGGCCCGGACCCGTGTTCACCCAGTTTTTGTTGGCCGATGAAATCAACCGCTCGCCGGCCAAGACGCACGCGGCCCTGTTGGAGATCATGCAGGAGTACCGCGTGACGATCGACGGCCGGAGCCACAATCTGGCGCGACCGTTCCTGGTGCTGGCGACCCAGAATCCGATCGAGTCCGAGGGGACCTACAATCTGCCCGAAGCCCAGTTGGACCGGTTCATGTTTAAGCTGACGGCCGACTATCCGCGTCCGGAGGAAGAGGCGCAGATCCTGGAACTGCACAGCCGCCAGGTGGACCTGAACGAACGCCTGGAACGCGAGTTGACGCCGCTCACGACGCCCGACGAGATCGTCCGGATCACTCGCCAGAACGCCGAGATCCGTCTGGAACCGAAGCTGATCGACTACATCAACAAGATCGTCCGTTTGACCCGCAAGTGGCCCCAGTTCCACTTGGGCGCGTCCCCCCGCGCCGGCCTTGCGCTGGTCCAAGCCGCGCGCACGCTGGCCGCCTTTGCCGGCCGCGACTATGCCGTGCCGGACGACGTCGTCCAGTTGGCTTTGCCCGCCCTGCGCCACCGCGTGATCCTGACCGCCGAGGCCGAAGTCGAAGGCCGGAACGTGGACGAGTTGCTGACGGAGTTGATCCGCTCGGTCGAAGTGCCGCGGCGGTGACGCCGCCAGGCGCCCCGCAGGGTCCGCGAGTTTGCGGCGGCCCGGCGCGAAGGAGAACCGCATGTCCCAGAATCCGTGTTCTTGCCGGCAGCTAGTGTGCCGACTACTGCCATGACCGAAACCGTCACCTGGTTACTGCAAGTGATTGCCGGCTTCACCGAGTTGTTGGGGCCGCTGGGACTGCTGCTGGTCCTCGCTCTGCTGGCCTGCCTGGTGGGCCTGAGTCTCTGGAAACACGTGGCGCCGTACGGGCCGCTGACCATCGTGATGCTGGGGCCCTGCGTTCTGTCGCTGGCCCTGGCCTTTTATCCGCAGACGTTCCTGCTGGTGGCGACGGTCGACGTGGTGATCGTCATCGTGGCGGTGGCGGATTTGCTTTCCCTGCCCAACTCGCGGTCGTTTGCCGTCGAGCGTTCGACGCTGCGGATCGCTTCCTTGAAGCAGCGGCATCCGGTCGCGCTGACCATCTCCAATCACAGCGACCGCGTCTGGCAGGTCGGGATCCGGGACGACGTGCCCCAGGAGTTCGAGGCGGCGCCGGACGAGTTTGTGCGGCGTTTGTCCGCACGCAGCCGCGTGACGGTGCACTACGATTTGATCGCCAGCCGGCGGGGCTCGTTTGAATTGACTGCCGTCCACGTGCGGGTCCGCAGCAACCTGGGATTGTGGCAGCGGTTCCTGACGTTTCCCTGCGCGTCGCAGTTGTTCGTCTATCCGGACATGCGGCAGTTGAGCGAGTACGCGATCCTGGCCCGCACGAACCGGCTGAGCCTGATGGGCGTGCGGCAGACGCGCAAAGTGGGCCTGGACCATGACTTTGAACGGCTCCGCGACTATTCGCAGGACGACAACTATAAACACATCGACTGGCGAGCCACCGCCCGCCGCCGCAAGCTGACGGTCAGGGACTTCCAGACGAGCCAGAGCCAGCGGATCGTCTTCCTGCTGGATTGCGGCCGGATGATGACCAACGAGGCGGCCGGACTCAGCCTGCTGGACCACTCGCTGAACGCGATGCTGATGCTTAGCTACGTGGCCCTGCACCAAGGCGACGCGGTGGGCCTGGTCTGCTTCTCCGACCAGATCCACACGTTCGTGCCGCCGCGGGGCGGGAGGAACCAGATGAACCGGCTGCTGCACGCCGCCTTTGACCGCTTTCCGCGGTTGGTCGAGTCGCGTTACGACGAGGCCTTTCTGTATCTGAGCTCCCGTTGCAAAAAGCGTTCCCTGGTGGTGCTGATCACCAACGTGATCGACGAGGTGAACGCGAATCAGATCGGGCGCTGGTTGGGCATGCTCTCCGGCCGCCATCTGCCGCTGGGCGTGCTGCTCCGCGACCACCAGCTGTTCGACGCCGCCAATCTGCCGCAGCCCGCCGGACGCGACCTGTACCGGGCCGCGGCGGCCGCCGAGATCCTGGTCTGGCGCCACCAGGTGCTGACCGACCTGCAGCACCAAGGCGTCCTGTCGCTGGACGTCTTCCCCGAAGACATGACCGCTCCGCTGGTGAACCGCTACCTGGAGATCAAGGCGCGGCACCTGCTGTAGGGTCTCCGGCCGCGCGCCGCTCGCGGGGGGGGCGCCTGTTTTGCAGGTTCCCGCCTTGCTCGCTCCCCCTGCGAACGGAGGCCCCGGCTGCCGGGGTTGCGGCTGCCGGCTGCAGTTCGGAACGTCGGTGGGCTGACGCCGCACCGTTGGCCGTCCCTGCACGTGTCCAGAGACCCTTTCACAGGGCGGAAGCCCTTCCGCCGGAGCGGCTTGAAGTCCAGGCTGCGAGAAAACCGCGGAGTTGATCTTGGCCAGGTGCTTAGGCTACTGGGGTTGCGATGGCCGGCCGCAGCATTTCTTGTACTTCTTTCCGCTGCCGCAGGGGCAGGGCTCGTTTCGCCCCACGCGGACCGTGCCCGCAACGGGCGAATCGACCGGTTCGTCCTCGGACTTCTCGTCGAACGACGTGTCGGTCAGTTGCCAGGGCAGCGGCAGCGCCGGTTCGAAAGGCAACTCGTGGTCTTTCACCAACCGGAGGCGCCGTTGGGGCCCGCGTCGTGCAATCTCCTTGACCTTCTGATAACGCCAACTGAAATTGGCCGGATGGTTCGGTTCGTGTTTTCGCCAAGCGCGGAGCAACGCCTTGGCCTCGACCTCGGTACACGAATAGCAATGGTCGATTCGCCACTCGCCATCGAGTGTCATGCTGGCGTCGAAGCAATCCTCGCTGTGCAGCGGCTGACCTGTCCCGGAATCGCGGCAGCGGAGGAACGTCACGTGAACCTCCTGGCATCGACAGGCCGGGTTGGGACAGTAGAAGTCATCGAGCAAGTAGAGATCGCCGCCGTGCTCCCATTGATACGCAAACAACGAAGCATCAACATCGCCTACAAGTTCGTCCGAGAGGATTTCACGGAAAGCGATCAGACCGCCTTCCTCAAAGACGTGCTCGGGAAACCGGTAATCGCGCAGGCGGTGGGCGATGCGGCGTTTCTCACGCGCCAGGTACTGCAGACGCTCCTTTTCCGACGCGGGATAATCGTCGAGCAACTCGCGGACCATCTGGGCAGAGACAGGATCGCGCGGCGGCGCTGCGACTTCCTGCCACGTCTCGGCGTCCACGCGGATTTTCACGTTCAGACCGTCCGGCGCCAACTCGCCGGTTTTGCCGACTTCCCGCAACAGAAAACTCAACTCGGTGCAATCGCATGTCAAATCGTTACAGCCGGTGACCGTCACCTGAAATGGACTTTGGCTACACGAGAATCGCACGACTTTCGGCATCATCGGATCAACTCCCTTCGTTCCTTACGCGGTCGTTCCATAATCCCTGCCGCGGCGGGCAGCGGCAACAAGCAGGACCAGACCCACCACCATCATCCCCGCGGAAACATAATAAGGCATCTCCAAACGCTGCCGCAGCAGCGGGATGCCGACGCCGGAGCCCAGGATGCGGGCCAGTGCGCTGACGCTTTGCCCCAACCCCAGGATCGCGCCCTGCTGCTGCGGATCGCTGCGGCGGGACAACAGCGAATTCAAGCTGGGATGCATCAGCGCAAAGCCGCCGACCACCAACGCAGCCGCGCCCAACACCAGGCCGATGGACTGCTGCCAGACGGCGACGACCATCAGCCCGTAGCCCATCGTCTCGATCACCGCCCCGCTGACCGACAAACCCGCTTCGCTCACTCGCCCCGCTAACCGCCGCACGACGCCGCCCTGGACCAGGGCCAACGTCAAACCGATGTAGGCGTACGTCAAGCAGACTTGACGAAAACTGAAGTGAAACGGCATCTGGGCCGCCGCATCGCCGCCTTTGACCAGCATCGACAACGTGGTCTCGTAGGTCGCGAACGAGAACACACAGACGAACACGCCGGCCAGCAGCAGCCCGATCGAGGGCTGGACAAGCGCCGCGTGGAACGTCCGCCAATCCCAAATCCGCCGGGCCGCCGACTCGCTGTGCGCGTGCTTCGATTCGGGCAGCTTGAAGATCGCCAGCAGCAGCGCCAAGGCCGACAGGATCGCCGCCGCATACCCCGGCCACGGACCCGGATCGCCGTGCCCCGACGGCACCGCCAGGTAGGCCACCAGAGGCCCGAACGTGAACCCCAAGCCAAACGCCATGCCAATCAACGCCATGCCCTTGGGACGATTCTCCAGCGACGTGGAATCGGCGATGTAAGCTTGCGCCGTCGGGATCGTGGCTCCCGCAATGCCGGCCCCGATGCGGGCCACAAACAGCAACGCGAGACTCTTCATGACCGTGGCCACGCCGAACAGCGTGTAGAACAGCACCGAGCCCAACAGGCCGACAATCAGCACCGGCCGGCGGCCCCAATGATCGGAAATCCGACCCCAAATCGGCGCGAACACGAACTGCATGATCGAGAAACTGGCCATCAACAAGCCCAGCCGCCAGCCGTGCGGGTCCTCCGCAAAGTCGGCCGCGTAGATCGGCACCAGCGGCAGAACGATGCCGAAACCGAGCAGGTCGATGAAGACCGCCAGAAAGATGACCAGCAGCGAGCCTCGACGCGGTTCGTGGGACATTTTCTGACAACCCCCGGTGCTTCCGTCAACTGTCGATCACGCCGTCCTTGCGCCCCGCGACGGTGCTCTCAGCCGCCTGCCGCTGCCTGGTTCTGCTTCCCGCCGGCGGCGGGCAGTCGGCCTTGGGCGGCGTCGGCCAGCAGCGTGCGCATCAGCGTTTCGCCGGCGGCGCGGGCCACGGTGCGGATCAGCGGGCGCGGCGTGTTGTCGCCCACTTCGTACGTGATCGCCGGGATGCGGAACGTGCGGTAGGCCCACGGCGCCGCCAGCGCCAGTTTGCCTGCCGCCGAGCCTTCGCGGCGGACGCGATACTCGGGCAATTGCTGCTGGACGGCCTCCAGCCACCGCCGCGTGAAATCCGGGGGCACCATCGGATCGCTGTCGCGCTGGGTATAGAACACGTCGTGCCCGGTGGAGTGAAAATCGAGAAACAGACGCAGGGTTTGGCCCGCGGCGGCCAGACGCTGGATCTCGTCACGCACGGCCCGCGTCTCGGGCTGGATGAACTTCATCCAGTCGCGATTCAAGTCCACGCGGTTCAGGTTGCATCGCCAGTGGCCCAGTTCGACGCCGTCTGGATTCACCAGCGGAATGACCGTGACCTGGAAACGCTGGCGGAAACGGACGGCCAGGTCGTCGCCCTCCGTCAGGCGGTCGACCAGCGCCATCAGCGCCAACGAGCCGGTCACCTCCGGCGGGTGCTGCCGGCCGATGAACACCAGGTGATCGGCGCTGTCGGCGTTTCCCAGCGTCCAGGCCAGCAGCGGGCGGCCGGCGACCGAGCGGCCCACCTCGCGCTCTGCGGCCCCCGTCGCCGTGGCCGTCCGGCGGGCCCAGCCGTACAGGTCCTCGGCAATCAGCAATTCCTGGGCTGCCACCCACAGCGGCTCGGGGCCTACGTCCAGGCGGAGCAGCGGGGCTTGGCCCTTGGCCGGCTGGTAGGCGGCGCCGGTCAGCCGGGTCCAAGTCCTGCCGTCGCGGCTGACTTTGGGCGCATAGCGGTGCGTGCCGCCTTCGTACTTCAGCTCCAACTCGATCGTCTGCGGCTGGTCGCTGCGGACGCGAAAGGCGTACCAGGCGCTGTTGTTGATCGGGGTCGTCTCCGCGCGGATCAGCACCTGAAACCGGCCGGCGGCGGCCTGCGTACAATCGTTCAGCCGTCCGCCGGAAAAATCCGCATCCAACGTCAGGCCGGCGGCCGGAAAGAAAAAGCACTTCTTGGCGGCCTCACCAGCTACTTCGGCGGCCGGAGCACTCATGCCTCCGGACAAAACCAGCGCCAGAACCAGGCGGGGCGGCAACCAACGCCGGCGAGCGTACAGCAAACTCATAGGAGACTCCCGATCGAGGTCTTGACGAGCGAAGGACGGCCGCCGGCGGCCACGCAGCCCCGGCCTGGATGCTCACTTTGCCGCCGCGGTGACCCAGGCGAGATTGAATCGCGCCAGCGCCATCCGGTCGTACAGTTTCTGCTCGCCGCGCTCGAACAGCAGATAGATCGTGCCGTCCGGCGCCGCGGCCAGGGACGAATATGCGCTCAGGCCCTCGTTGACCAGCCGCTTCACCGGCCAGGTCAAGCCTTGGTCGTAGCTGACAAACACCGTCATCCGGTGCCGCGATTTGCCCGGGTTGTCCGGCGCGCTGAACAGCAACACGTCCTTGCCGTCCGTCACTGCTGACGGCAGGCGGATCAGGCCGGCATTACAGCCGTAACTCGGCTTCGTCCCATACTTGAAATAGAACGGCTCGCCGATCTCGAACAAGTCGGTCGTGACCTGCCAATCGACCCACATCGCGCCGCCGTCGTGACTCCAGGCGATCTGCCGGCGGTGATCCACGGACATGTGCGAACGCGAGTTGTAGTAGATCGAACCGGTCGAGACTTCGGCCAGCGTCCCTTCCCCGGTGCCGCTCTGCACCGGGGCGCTGGTCTGCCACGTCTGGCCCCGGTCGTCGCTATAGATGGCCGTGTTGTAGTTGTAGGGCCACCATTCCTGGTCGTTGTTGCCCCGCGGCGGCTGAACCCTGGCGGGCATGATCAAGCGGCCTTTGTGTTTGCCGAATTGCAGGGTCAAGCCGGACTCGGAACAAGTCGTCTGGACGGGCACCGCGCCCGCGCCGCCGTGTCCCAGGGGATTCGGCTTGACGACGATCCCTTCCCGCCTCCAAGTCTTGCCGTGATCGCCGCTCCGCCAAAGGTGGCTCCGGGCCGAGTTCACCACCATCACGTCGCCCGTTTCCGTGTCCACCATCGCGCTGCCGTTGGCGTCGTGGCCCACCTCCTGGGCCGGGCTGAACGTCTTGCCGCCGTCTTCGCTGCGGCGCACCAGCCGGCCCGCCCTGGCCAAGGCGAGCACGGATCCGTCCGCCGCCACAACGACGTTCGGAATCCGGTTCTCCGGGCCTTCGTACAAGTCCTGCTGGTCGAAGCAGGGCTCTTCGGCCCGGCCCAAGACGGCTCCGAGCAACAGGATGGCTGCCGTCCCCGCTAGAATCGCACTGGTCGTTTTCATGGTCTTTGCGTCCTCATGATTTGCGTATTTCCGTGACCCGGCTCACCGCCTGGCCCTGGGCAAACCGGGAACGAATCTCGTCGCCCACGTTCAGCGTGGCGGCGTCGGTGACGATCTGCCCGGTGGCGGCCTGGTGTGTCAGACTATACCCGCGGGCCAGAACGCTCAAGGGGCTGAGCGATTCCAGCCGTGCAGCCAGTGCGGCCAGGCGGTCCTTGTGCCGCGTCAGCTGAAAGGCGACCGCCCGCTGGGCCCGCAGTTCCAGATCGTCCAACTCCCGCGCCAGGTCGTGAACCAGGTCGAAGGGCCGGCGAAAGACGCGATGCTGGGCCAGGGCCTCCAGCCGGGACCGGGCATCCGCAGCCCGCGCTCGCAAGGCGGCCGCCAACCGGCCCCGCATGCCGTCCAGTCCGGCACGGATCTCGTCGGCCGCGGGCACGACCAGCGCCGCCGCTTCGCTGGGCGTCAATGCCCGCGCGTCCGCCACCAGGTCGGACAGCGTCACGTCGATCTCGTGGCCCACCGCGGAAACCACGGGAATCCGCGAGGCGTGGATCGCCCGCACGACGGGCTCTTCGTTGAAACACCACAAGTCCTCCAGGCTGCCGCCGCCACGCCCGACGACCAGCACGTCCGGCGGCTCCGGCAGCGAATTGGCCGTGCGGATGCCTCGCACCAGGTCCTGCGCCGCGCCTTCGCCTTGGACCTTGGCCGGAATAATCAGCACCTGGACGCCCGGCCAGCGGCGGCGCAAGATTTCCAGGAAATCCCGGACGGCCGCGCCGGTGGGACTGGTCACAAACGCGATCCGCCGTGGAAAGCGAGGCAGCGGCCGCTTGCGGCCCGCCTCGAACAGGCCCTCCGCGGCCAGTCGCTGGTGCAGCTTGCGCAACGCCAACTGCAACGCGCCGACGCCCAAGGGCTCCACCTTGCGGATGATCAGCTGGTACACGCCCCGCGGCGGATACACGTCCACGTCGCCGCCGCACACGACCTGCTGGCCGTCCTGCAAGTCGAAGTCCAGCCGCGAAGCGACACTCCGCCAAATCACGCCGCGAATCTGCGCCCCTTCGTCCTTCAGCGTCAGGTAGATGTGCCCCGACTGCGGCCGCGCCACGTCCGACAATTCGCCGACGACCCAGACCGAAGTGAATTCCGTTTCCAGCGACAGCTTGATCTGCTGCGTCAGCTGCGAAACGCTCAGCGGCTGGACCGTTTGGCGTGGTTCGTCCATGCTCCCGCACTCACAGCTCTTTCACTGCCCGGACGATGTCCAGAACCGCTTTTTGGCCGTCTGCAAAGAACATCAGGGTGTTCGGGGCGCCAAACAATGGATTGGGGATGCCGGCAAAACCGGGACTCAAGCTGCGTTTGATCACCACCACGGTGCGGGCCTTGTCCACGTCGATGATCGGCATCCCGGCGATCGGACTGTTGGGGTCCGTCTTGGCCAGCGGATTCACCACGTCGTTGGCCCCGATCACGATCGCCACGTCCACCGTCTCCATCGTGGGGTTGATCTGGTCCATCTCCTTCAGCTGTTCGTAATCGACGTCCGCCTCGGCCAGCAGCACGTTCATGTGGCCCGGCATCCGGCCCGCGACGGGGTGAATGGCGTATTCCACCGTCCCGCCGCGTTCCTCGATGATCTTGCCCAGATCCCGCACGGCATGTTGGGCCTGGGCCACCGCCATCCCGTAACCGGGCACAAACACCACCCGCTGGACGCCGTCCAGCAGCATGGCGATGTCGTCCGCCGTCGTGCTCCGCACCGTGGCATAGAACTCGTCGGCGCTGCCGGCCAGCGAACCCGCTTCCATCACGCCGAACAGGACGTTGGTCAACGACCGGTTCATGGCCTTGCACATGATGTTGCTGAGGATGATCCCCGACGCGCCGACCAGCGAGCCGGCGATGATCAGCACGCTGTTGTTGATCACAAACCCCGTGGCACAAGCCGCCAGACCGGAATACGAGTTCAGCAGGGCAATGACGACCGGCATGTCGGCGCCGCCGATCGGGTTGACCAGGAACACGCCCAGCACGGATGCAATCACGACGATCGCCAGATAGGTCCAGGCCGCGTGTGCCGGTTCGCCGGCAACCATCCAGCCGGCCAGCAGCACTGCGAGAATCAGCAGCACGACGTTGATCGCCTGCTGGCCGGGCAAACTGACCGGCTTTTTGAACATCTTCAGCTCTTGCAGCTTGCCAAAGGCCACCAGGCTGCCCCAAAACGTCACGGCCCCGATGATGCCGGAAACCGCCGTGGCGACCATCGCGACATAGGGATTGATTTCGCCCACTCCGCCCCGCAGCAATTCGGCGCCGGCGACCAGCACGGACGCCCCGCCGCCAAAGCCGTTCAACAAGCCGACCATCTGCGGCATGGCGGTCATGGGCACTTTGAGCGCCAACCAGGCCCCGGCGATGGAGCCGATGAGGACGCCGACCAGGATGTATTCGTACGTGACCACCTCGTGCAGCCACAGCGTCGCCACGATCGCAATCAGCATGCCCAGCGAACCGCACAGGTTGCCGCGAACCGCCGTGCGCGGGTGCGACATCATCTTCAGGCCGAAGATGAACAGCACGGCCGCCAAGACGTAGCACAATTGGACGAGGACATTCAGCGTCGTTGTATTCACAGTCAAGTTCCCGTCACTTCTTCTTGAACATCTTCAGCATCCGATGCGTCACCAGGAATCCGCCCACCACGTTGAGCATGGCAAAGGCCACCGCCGCGGTGCCCAGGATGGTGGCCAGGCCGAACTGCTTCGCGCCGGAAGCCACCAGCGCGCCGACCACGGTAATGCCGCTGATGGCGTTCGATCCGGACATCAAGGGCGTGTGCAGCGTCGGCGGGACCTTGGTAATGACGTCGAATCCGTTTAACATGGCCAGCACGAAAATCGTCAGGCTGGCCAACAGGGCCTGGGTGGACGGTGCCAGGCTGCCGCTCTGGGAAGCCTCACAGCCGGCGGTCGCCGACCCGGCCTCCGCGGCGGCGGGCAGTGCGCCGGCTTGTCCGTCCCCGGCCATCACGGCCTGGGCCACACTCACGGCCAGGCAGACGACCAGGATCAGCAGGCAGATTGAGCGAAGGGTACCAACGGCAGTCATAGCTTCCTCGACACGCATCTAGGCGGTTTGTCACGAAGGAGAAACGTTGTCCGGCGCGGCGGCCGGGCCGGCGTCGGCGGCGGCCAGGCCCAGCAACTCGCGAATGCGCGGATGGACCACTTGCCCGTCCTGCGCCGCCAGGGTCTCGCGGATGATCTCGTCCTGCAGATTCAGATTCACTTGCCCGCCCTTGATCAGGTTCTGCAGGAACTTCGTCACGTTGTTGGAGAACATCAGGCTGGCCGGATGCGGAATTTCGGACGCCAAATTGGTCGGCCCTAGAATCAAGACCCCCCGGTGCTCGACCCGCCGGTCCGCCTGGCTCAACTCGCAGTTGCCGCCCCGCTCGGCCGCCAGATCGACGATCACGCTGCCCGGCCGCATGCCCTCGACAGCCTCCTTGGTGATCAGCACCGGGGACTTCTTGCCGGGGATGGCCGCGGTCGTCACCGCAATGTCGCTGTCTGCCACGACGCGGGCCATCAGCTCACGCTGCCGCCGATAGAACTCGTCGCCCATCGCCTTGGCGTAACCGCCCTTGTCTTCCGATTGCCCGGCTTCAATTTCCAACTCGATGAACTTGCCGCCCAGACTGGCGACCTGCTCGCGACAGGCGGTCCGCACGTCGTAGGCCGAGACGATCGCGCCCAAACGCTTGGCCGTGGCAATCGCCTGCAAACCGGCCACGCCCGCGCCGATCACAAACGCGCGGGCCGCCGTCAACGTGCCGGCCGCGGTCATCATCAGGGGAAACATCTTGGGCAATTCGACGGCCGCCAGCAGCACCGCGCGATAACCGGCGATGGTGGCCATCGAGGACAGCACGTCCATGCTCTGCGCCCGCGTGATCCGCGGAATCAACTCCAGCGCGAACAGGCTCGCACCCGTCTGGGCGACCTGCCGGACGGCCTCCGGTGCCCCCAGCGGATCGCACATGCCGATCACGATCTGGCCGGCTCTCAAATGCGCCAAGTCGGCTTGGCCAGCTTCCGCGTTGGCGCCCAGACAGCGGACCTGGACGACGACCTCCGCGGCCATGGCTTCCTGGCGAGTGGCCGCGATCTGCGCCCCCTTGTCCGCGTATTCCGCGTCGGGAAATCCGGCGGCCGCCCCGGCTCCCGACTCGACCACCACCTCGGCCCCGGCCTTGGCCAGCGCGGCTAGATTGGCCGGAGTCAGGGCCACACGCCGCTCGCCGGGATACGTTTCTCTGAGAACAGCAACCTTCATGACACACCGCTGCGCGCTGGATAGACGGATTTCGTAAGCGGCACATTCTAATCACCTGCGATGGGAATTCCAAGGGCCGGAAAGCCGAGCCCGCCTCGCGGTTGCTCCCCAGCAGTGCTTGTATGCCGCCCCCCGGCTGTCAATAATGGTGGCGCGTCGCAGATTCGCTTTGCGTCGAGGATTTCGTCCTGCGGATATCGAGTGATGGCAGAAGCAGTTTGGTTCTTTGCAGACGGCGATGTGGAACGAGGGCCGGTCACGGAAGCCCAATTGCGGGCATTGATCGGCACCGGCAACTTGACTCCAGAAAGCCTGATCTGGAAGGAGGGCATGGACTACTGGACGCCGGCGGGCGAGATTCCGGGGCTGTTCGACCAGCCCGGCCCCGCCACTCCGCCTCCCACGCCCGCCGCGCCGGCCGCTGGCGAGGCCAAGGCCAAGCCGGGGAAAGCCGTCAAGCCGGCGGCCGCGGCGGCGGCCGCCGCCGAACCGAAACCTCGCTTGGCCGGCCTTGGATTCGATGTGCGGCGGCCTCTGGAGATATTCCGCTTCGCCGCCTTTCTGGGCCAGCCATTGCTGTTGGTGGGCCTGTTCCTGATTCTGCTGTCCCGCGGCTGTGACAACTTGGGGCAACGCCACATGGCCCGGACCCTGGCCCAAGCCAAGCTGGCCGAAGGCGAATTCCAAGACGAATGGGATCGGCAGAAGGTGCCCATCGAACAGGAATTGAACGATTTGAGCAAACGCAGCGATCCGTCCCCGAGCGACCGGAGCCGACGGGATTCGCTCACCGAACAACTGCGGTCGCTGAACGAACAGAAACAGGCGGAATTCGAACGGCTGCGAGCCGGCGAGTGGCGCGAGCTGAACACCGCGGCCCGCGATGCCGAAGCGGCACAAACCTTGGGCAGCTTCTGGCGCGAAGGCATCTTCTGGCTGGGCGCCTGCCTGTTCTCGCTGGCTCTGCTGATCGTGGGCTTCTCCGGCACCGGACCGGAACGCTGGATGGCCCTGGTCATGCTCACCGTGATCGTCTTCAGCCTGTTCGTGCGGCGGCTGGAATGAGCCTCCGCGCAAATTGGGGTCAGGCTTACAGAATTCAATTTTGGCCCAGCAACGTCTTTCCATCGCGCTGGCGCCACGATTGGCCAAAATTGAATTCTGTAAGCCTGACCCCCGGCACCGGCTCGTCAACGACGCTCACAAACGCCGAAATCCCGTTTGGTGCTAGGACGCTGCCGCCGCATCTTCGTGCATCCAACGTTTCAGGATCGGAGCCAGCAAGAAACAAATGGCCGCCGAGATGACCGCCGCGATCGCGATCTTGCCGAATACGTCGCCGTACACGTGGACGGTCTCGGTCGGCACCGGAATGCCGCCCTGGCCGCTGCCTTCGCCGTGGCCCACGCCCGTGAACTGGGCGATGATCGCCGCCAGGAACTGAGAAAACGCCGTCGCCAGAAACCACGCGCCCATCACGGTGCTGACCAGGTGAGCCGGCGACAGTCGGGTGACCATGGACAGCCCCACGGGCGACAAGCACAACTCGCCGGTCGTGTGCAGCAGATAGCCCGCAAACAACACCCACAGGCCCACCATGCCCCGCCCGTCGGCCGACTGGGCGCCGTACCAGAACGCGCCGAATCCCAGTCCCAACTGCAGCAACCCCAACGCAAACTTGACGGGCGTGCTGGGCTCCAAACGTAGCTTGGCCAACACGGCCCAAAGCGCCGTAAAAGCCAGGCCGAACACCAGAATGTAGATCGGATTGACGGCTTGGAACGTGCTCGCCGGAATCTCCCGGACGCGGCGGGCAAGCCCCATCCCCACGTTGCCTTCGGTCACTTGCCAGTCGATCTCAAAGTCCAACTTCTGCCCGTGCTGCTGCCGCAACTTGTCCAGCACGTCGAGCGTAAACAGCTGGCTGCCGTTCGCATAGCCCAACTGCTCCTGCGTCGGCTGCAGCCGGATCGTCTGGCCCACGTCGGCGGCCGTCACCGTGCGATCCTCAAACACGCGATCGACGTTGCGGTCCGTGAAATTGTTGACCGAACTCCCCGCCTGCTCGAAAAACGCCCAGAACAGCATGGAGAAAAACGTCAGGATCAACACGACGTACATCCGCTGGCGCGGAATCGTGTCCAGCCGAAACGTCTCGATGCCCAGATAAGCGAACGCCAGCACTCCCGCCAGCATCAGCACCAGACCTGCGGGACGGCTGGCTTCCGTCACCACCGTCGCCGCTACCTGGACCCACGGGTTCTGGCTGGCCTGCAGGTCCTGGACGAAGGACTCCGGGATCACGGTGATGCCGCGCTGCTGTTCCGTCAGCGGGGCGAAACCGGACACGAGCAGCACAAACACGGGAATCGTCACCGCGGTCCCCAAATAGACCGCCCACTCGGCCGTGATCGGCCCCCACACGCGGCGCCGCAACCGTTGCGGATCGCGAGGCGCGCCGGCGTCTTTGCTCAAGCCCCCAGCACCCAAGGCAAACAGGGCCATCACCGCCGCGGCCACCAGCGACACCGCCACGACAATGTTGACACCGATCGAAAACGGATTGTCGGGCTTGAACCGGATCAGCGCCGTGGCTGCACTCGCCGCACCCACCAGGATCAACGCTTGGGTCACAATCCGGGGAGCGACGAAGACCGCCAGTCCGACCAGCATCCCCAGCGAGGCCAGACCAAACCCCCAGTGCCAGCCGAACGTCTCGCCGACATAGCCGCACAGCAGCGGCGACATGGCGGCTCCCAAGTTGATGCCCATATAGAAGATCGTGAAACCGCCGTCACGCTTGGAACTGCCTTGCGGATACAGCGAGCCGACGATCGTGGAGATGTTCGGCTTGAAAAAGCCGTTGCCGCAGATCAGCAACGCCAATCCGGTAAAGAACGCATACGTGTTTTCGACCGTCAACAGCAATTGGCCTCCGGCCATCAACAGGCCGCCCAGAATCACCGCGCGACGCGCCCCCAACAGGCGATCGGCCAGCAAACCGCCAAAAAACGGCGTCATGTACACCAACGCCGTGTAGGCCCCGTAGACGGCATAGGCGTCCTTGTCGCCGTACCCCAGAAACCCTTTGATCAAATAGAAGACCAACAGGGCCCTCATGCCGTAGTAGGAAAACCGCTCCCACATCTCGGCAAAGAACAGCGTGAACAGTCCGGTGGGATGTCCGAACAAGGTCGGCGACGGCGATGTGGCGTCGTGGTTCATGGCGTCTATGTCGAGCCCGCTGGTTGCAGATTCCGCTACGAACGTCCCAGAAAGCCAGGAAAACTCCGTTTCTGGCGGCCCCGTTATATGCCCCAGGTCGAATGGATGTCAACAGCCACCGTCTGTGTACAAAGCCGTTACGCAGCGAGGAACGCTGACCTCTCTCAGGCCACCACGCTGCTCGTCAGCGTGGAGCCATGTTAAAAACCAGCCCTCGTCCCTCCGCGCGCCCGCGCAGGCCACCACGCTGCTCGTCAGCGTGGAGCCATGTTCAGAACCAGCCCTCGTCCCGCCCCGCGCCCGCGCAGGCCACCACGCTGCTCGTCAGCGTGGAGCCATGTTCAGAACCAGCCCTCGTCCCGCCCCGCGCCCGCGCAGGCCACCACGCTGCTCGTCAGCGTGGAGCCATGTTCAGAACCAGACGCCGTGCCGCCCCGCGCCCGCGCAGGCCACCACGCTGCTCGTCAGCGTGGAGCCATGTTCAGAACCAGCCCTCGCCCCGCCCCGCGCCCGCGCAGGCCACCACGCTGCTCGTCAGCGTGGAGCCATGTTCAAAACCAGCCCTCGCCCCGCCCCGCGCCCGCGCAGGCCACCACGCTGCTCGTCAGCGTGGAGCCATGTTCAGAACCAGCCCTCGTCCCGCCCCGCGATTGCCGGGCTTTTTTGACGCGGTGGGGTCCCTTTCGGCGCAGCGCCGCGTTACGATACGCGACGTGGCCATCGTACTTGAGCAACTTTCGTGAGAAGGGGGAGTAAAACCATGTGGCGATCCTGGATGACGCGTGCGGCGGGCATTGGGTTGGCGCTGATGGCCGGTGTTCTTGTGGCGACTGGCCCGCGGGGCGCGCGGGGTGCGGAACCGGTCCCTGCGGGCGTGGCCAAGGTGGACATCACGCCGGAGACGCCCGTGCGGATGTACGGCTACGCGGCGCGGAAGACGGAATCGGAAGGCATCGCCGGGCGACTGAAGGCGTCCGCGTTGGCGATCGGCGGCAACGACGGCGACGGCCCCGCGGTGCTGCTGGCTGTGGATTGCGGTTCCGTGCCCAGCGACCTCGCGGCCGAAGTGCTCCGCCGCGTCCAGGCCGCCGTGCCGCTGAAGCCGGAACGGTTCATGCTGTGTAATTCCCATAACCATTCCGGGCCCAATTTGAAGGGCCTGAAGCAATTCACGGGCGAGGAATTGGAGCACATGACCCGCTACGCAGCCCAGTTGACCGAACGGCTGGAACAGGTCGTGCTGCAGGCTTTGAAACAGCGTGCGCCGGCCCAGTTGGCCGTGACCACAGGCCAGGTCGATTTCGCCGCCAATCGCCGCGTGCTGAAGGACGGCAAGTGGGCCGGCTTCGGGGCTGTGCCCGAAGCGCCCGTCGATCACCGTCTGCCCGTGCTCCGCGTCACCGGCGTCCAGGGCAAGCTGCTGGCCGTCGTGGTCAACTACGCCTGTCACAATACGACGCTGCGCGGCAACTTCAAGCAGATCCACGGCGACTGGGCGGGATGCGCCCAGGAGTACATCGAGGCCGATCATCCCGGAGCGGTGTGCCTGATTTCCGTCGGCTGCGGCGCCGATTCCGATCCGTGCCCGCACAGCACGGTCGAACTGTGCCAGCAGCACGGGCGGAAGATGGCCGACGAAGTGAAACGGCTGGTGGCCGGACCCTGGCGGCTGATTTCCGGTTCGATCACCGCCCGGACGGCGACACAGGAAATCCCCTACGCCCCGCCTCCGTCGCTGGACGAACTGCGCGAAACGGCAAAGAAATCGTACGCTGCCCAGCGGCTCTTGACGCGGCTGGAAAGCGGCGAAAAACTCCCCGCCTCGGTCCCGTACCCCGTGACCACCTGGACCTTCGGCGACGACCTGGCAATGGTCTTCCTGTCCCACGAAGTCGTGGTCGATTACGCCCTGCGGCTGAAACGGGAACTCGACCCCGGCCGGTTGTGGGTCAACGCTTACAGCAACGACGTGTCCATCTACATCGCCAGCAAGCGTCTGCTGGGCGAAGGCGGCTACGAAGTCAACAACTCGCTGGACACGCTGGTCACCTACGGCCACCCCGAACGCCTCCAGCCGCCGCTGGAAGACCGAATCGTGGAACAGGTGAAATCACTGCTGCCCGCCACGTTCCACACCCCGGAGCACGGCAGGCCTTAGCCCACGGGCAGGGTCTACCCCCCCCCGTCTTTCCGCCGCCAGGTTTTCTGCCGTCCGCAATCAACGCGGGACGGTTACCGTACGGGGGTCAGGCTTACAGAATTCAATTTTGGCCGAGCAGGGTCTCACCCGATGGCTGACGCCACGATCGGCCAAAATTGAATTCTGTAAGCCTGACCCCATTTCGCTGCCCCGTTTCCCGAACTGCCCTAGCGGACCATGCCCGCTGCCATCAGGACGATCAGTGCCACGCCCATCGCAATCCGGTACCAGGCGAAGGGCACGAACGTATGGCCCTGGACAAACCGCAGCAGCCAGATCACGGCAAGCCAGGCGGTGAGCGTGGCCGCGGCGAACGCGGTCATCGCTTGGGGCGTAAGCAACTCCGCAGTCTGGCCCGCGCCGATCGCTTCGTGAATCTGCAGCGCCCCCGCAGCGAACATGGTCGGGATGCCAACAAGAAAGGCGAACCGGACCGCCGCCGGGCGGGACAAGCCCAGCCACAGGGCGGCGATCACCGCAGCGCCCGAGCGCGACGTCCCCGGAAACACGGCCGCCAGCATCTGGCCCGCGGCCACCGCGACGACGACGGGCCAAGTGACCGTCTCGCCCAACTCCCGTCCCTGCGTCCGCCTTTCGACCCAGAAGATCACCCCCGCGCCCGCCAGCGTCGCGACGGCGATCGGCAGGACCGTCTCGGGCAACTCCATTCCCAGTTTCTTGGCGACGAACCCGGCCATGGCCGTCAGGAAGAAACTGGCCGCCAGTTTGACCAGTTCGTCCCGCAGTCCGGGATCCCGGAACCCTGTCAGCAACGCGACAACCCGCCGCCAGAACACCAAGGTAACCGCCACAATCGGCCCCACCTGGATCAGCACATTGAAGGCGTCGCTCTGGTGGACTCCCAGCAAGTGTTGGGCAATCAGCAAATGCCCCGTAGAAGAAACCGGCAGAAACTCCGTGATCCCCTCAACCACGCCCAGAATAATTGCTGTCCAAAATGAATCCATCGCGCCCTCAAACCCTCCGTTCGCACCGCCCGCCTTCCCCGCGTGCCGAGCCAAGGTAGGATGCCGACGGCCTGCCGTCAAGGAACTCGCGGCACAGACGCGCCGATTTTCGTCTGAGTTTGTAGGGTGGGTCAGAGCGGACCAACGGCAAGTCAGCCCGCACCGCTGCGTTGGTAGTTCGTAGGGTGGGTCAGAGCGGACCAACGGCAAAACGGCCCGCACCGCGTCGGACCCGGCCATCACCGCCGAGCCGGCATCGCTGATCACGTAGCGGCGGCCCACCGGAACAGCGTCTCCATCCCGCGGGTGCCGCATTCAACCGACGACGCCGCGATCCGTGTTGCGATGCGGCCGGGTTGCCCGTGGTGGCCGTCTCCCGGTGGGCCGCCGCTGCTTTGGGGTGGTGCGTGCTTTTTGCCGGACGTTGATGTCCTCGGCGGTTCTGACGCTGACAAAATGGTCCGCTTTGGCCCACCCTACGTGTGCTGCATCCCGCGGGTGCCGCATTCAACCGACGACGCCGCGATCCGTGTTGCGATGCGGCCGGGTTGCCTGTGGTGGCCGTCTGGCACGGGCCCATGTCTCGCTGCCGAGCCGACTTGGCATTGAGTCGTTGTTCACCGAGGCGGGATTCACGGAAATCAAGCTCGTTCCCGACTCCCTCCCCAACTGTGCGGGGGCGGTTGGACTGACGCTTGCTGCCGGAGGCGCAACTTCGATGGCCTATGGGCGTTCGGGGGCTAGATTGGCGTCTCTGAAACGGCTGCTCACACTCGGTGCAGCCTTGTTGTCCGTTCCCCGGTGCGTGTTCGATAACCTGATTGGTCGACGACCAGCCTTCGCAATCATCGTCGCGAGCAAAACGGCTGAAATTGCCAGGCACGGGGGACCACAAGTGCTGCTGAGCTGATCGCGCACGCTGGCGACATCGCCTTGGTTTCGTTCTTCGAGGAACCTGGAAATCCAACATTCCATTTCTTTTGCAAGACTGTTGCCTTCGCCGGTGCTGGAAGTAGGATACGTAATTGGGGCACATGGACCATTGGACGCTCGTGCTCCAGTCCACGAACGAAGTGGACCGCAAGAGTTCGTCATTCTTTCCACCCTGCCGTAGGGATGAAAAATCATGAGCGTACTGCTTGTCACCGGCAGTAGCGGGCTCGTAGGATCGGCATGCGCCGCTTTTTTCGACGAGCGAGGCTGGCAGGTACACGGAGTCGACAATAATTTGCGAGCCGACTTCTTTGGCTCTGACGGCGACACTTCCTGGAACCTGCATCGCCTGAAGGCGTCAACTCGAAGCTACGTGCATCACTCCGTTGACGTGCGTGATCGTCAGGCTATTCCGACGATTGTTTCCGAGATAAAGCCCGACCTAATTGCTCACTGTGCCGCACAGCCGAGTCATGATTTGGCAGCGAGGCGTCCATTCGACGATTTCGAGGTGAACGCGGAAGGAACTCTGAACGTTCTGGAGGCGACCCGGTGGCACGCGCGGGACGCGGTGTTTTGCTTCCTTAGCACCAACAAAGTTTATGGTGACGCACCAAACGATCTGCCGCTCAAGGAATTAGCGACGCGATGGGACTACGTGCGTCCCGAGCACTACGAGGGTATCGACGAGTCGATGCGGATAGATGGGGCTTTGCACAGTTTGTTCGGTGTGAGCAAGGCAGCTGCCGACCTTTTGGTACAAGAGTACGGTCGTTACTTCCAGATGAAGACGGTATGTTTTCGCGGCGGCTGCCTTACCGGAGCAGGACATTCAGCCGCGGAATTGCACGGATTCCTGGCGTACGTTGTGCGTTGTGCCCGAATCGGGCGGACTTATCGGATTTACGGGTATCTTGGAAAACAGGTGCGTGACAATCTTCATTCATTCGATGTGTGCCGGGCCATCGAAGCGTTCTATGAAGCGCCTCGCCCCGCGGAGGTCTACAACCTTGGTGGCGGTCGAAACAACAGCGTCTCCGTGCTGGAAGCGATCGACCAAGTGCAGCAGCGACTAGGCGAACGCTTATCGACGGAGTATGTTCCGGAGCCGCGTCTCGGCGATCACATCTGCTACATTTCCGATACGCGCAAGTTTCGTTCCCATTATCCGGGGTGGGCCGTAACAAAGACCCTGGACCAAATCCTGGATGAGATGTGTGCCGTTCGGCGTTAATGTCGATGCACCGGCCGCCTTGAACTCTGATCGTCCGGACGAAGGAGCAGTCGTTGGCAAGCAAAGCGGTCACCGTCTGGCTGGCAAACCTTTACCACGGGGGCGGTGCCTCTCCGACCGGTGTGCTCATGGAGAGCGCTGCCACCGCTCTTCAGCGTGCGGGTCACGAAGTCACCGTGTTGTCGGGAAACGCCGCCTACAACGGAAGCTACTGTGAGCCGACGGAACGCTCAACCGGTCGGGTTCGTCGTTTGACGACGTTTCCTCGTCAGCCGAGAGGTTTGTGGGGGCGGCTATTATCGTGGGGCACGTACTTAGCTAGTCTGTCCCTATTCGCGTTCACCCACCGACTGCCTGATGTGGTGATTGTGATGACGACGCCGCCGTACATGCACGTGCCGTTTCTCATCCGGAACGCACTGTCATTGCGCAAGGCAAGGTTACTGCTCTGGAGTCAAGACGTGTACCCCGAAATCCTCGCTGCGGTAGGGATTCTCCGTTGGAACTCTTGGACGTATCGCGCGCTCCTGCGTTTGCAGGGTTGGGCGACGAGCCGTGTGCATGCAGCGCTCGTGTTAGACGAAGCCATGGCCCACATTTCCAGGTCTCACGGGGCGAAGATGGTCCATGTGGTACCGAATTGGGACGTCGACTTCGACAGCACCGAGTCCGAGAGGGAGTTGCACGATTTGCTGAAACTGCTTCGCGAGACGCGTCGGCGGTTCCGTTTCATCATACTCTACACCGGCAACTACAGTTGGGGACACGATCTAAGCCTTGTATTGCGGTTCCTGCACCAACATCCCGGACAACGTGACTTCTGCTTTGCTTTTGTTGGGGGTGGCGAGAAATGGCACGAACTCGAACATTTTCAAGATTTGGAGCGTCTGGCGAGCGTTGTGCTGCATCCCTATATTCGCCGCGAATTGGTCCGCTCTCTAATTGAACAGGCCGATATCGGGTTGGTTACACTTCAGAAACGGAGCCTGGGTTTGATGTCGCCGAGCAAAATTCACGGCTACTTGACGCAGGGGAAACCGCTCCTCTACATCGGACCCCGCGGTTCGAATGTCGCTGAAGCCATTGAGCGATTCGGATGCGGTTGGCGCATCGATGAAGATGACTTAGCTGAGTTTGAACGAACGTTGGACGCGATTTCGCGTGGCGATCAGGCCGGGGAATGGACTTCGCAGGCTCAGCGTGCTGCCAGAGAACGCTACCTCGAGGATGCCGGAACGGCCACATTCTGTCGAGCCATCGGATCGTGAGAAGTACGCGAGGCAGCAAGGCGAGTGATGAGAGCGTTCCGAGAATGCCGATGGATAGCCCAAGCTTTCGAGGTTTCCCTGCGGGATCGCACCCCACGCAGATAGGAAGCTCTTGGACGAGACGTCGACGGCTGACTTTTTCGCGGCAATCAAGCCCGCTCTGTCGTTTTCGGATCCTCATGCACATCCGCGGCTTGCGGGTTCTCCAACTCCGACAGCCGGTGTTTTAGCAGCGCCAATTCCTGCAGCAATCGCGTGCTCTGACGGTACTGCCGCGTGAGCGACACCGTGACCAGAAAGGCAAAGCAATAGATTGCCGTCAAGGCCGCAAACAGCACGGCCGAGGCGTAACTCAAATGCGCTGCTTCGGCGACTCGCATGATGGCGTTGGGGAACACGCCGCACAACAAGAGTGCCGTTGCCAGCGTCAGCCAGCCAATGGCGTACCGCTCCCGCAGTCGGCGACTGCGGACCCAGTAGACAGTGAGCAGGAACGCGCTCACACCACCAATCAACATCAGCCGTTCGGCGGTCATGGCTGGGACGCCTCCTTTGGGCGCAATAGGTCGACCGCGATCGCTAAGGTGACCTTGACCATGTAATACAACGAACGTAACGAACGAATCGACGATCGTCCCCCGACTCGCTCAAACATCCTCACGGGAACTTCACCGACTCGCAAGCGGTTTCGGATGCACCAGTACAACGATTCCGGCTCCGGATAGTCGTCCGGGTACCGCTGTGCGAAATCGCGCCAAGCACGCGGACCGGCACAGCGAAAACCGCTGGTCGGATCGGTCACATGCGTCCTGCCCAGAACGCCGATCAACCAGGCCAGGAAGCGAATTCCCGCTCGGCGAAACGCGGTCGACCGAAAGACGCCGGGTCTGGCATCCAAGAATCGCGAGCCCAGACACAAGTCCAAATGCCGGTCTTCGCAGGCTTCGACCAGCGTCAGAATGGCCTGCGCGTCGTGCTGCCCGTCGGCGTCGAATTGAATCACGTACCGGAACCGGCCGGCTTGAGCCGCGAACAGATAGCCGGTCTGGACCGCCACGCCGATGCCGCCGTTCAGCGGCAAATCGACAACGTGCAAGGGCAGACGCGAACCGCCGGCCAACTCGCGTGCCAGCCGCGACGTATCGTCGGTCGAGCCGTCGTTGACCACCAGCAGTTCAAACGAATCCGGCAGGCTCTGCAGCGCAGCAATCGTCCCCGGCAGCGAAGCCTGCTCGTTGTAGGCCGGGATGACCACCAGGTTCTTGTCCGGTACACACACGGGCCTGCGACTCCTTAATCCACATCGCTTGGAAGGGCAATAGCAGCCGGCTGGGTCGGGGTGCTGCGGTACGGCTTGCGGCTCTGGTACAGTTCCAGTCGGGACTTCAGTTCCTCGCATTTTTCTTCTTTACCGCTGGATCGGGCCAGTTCCAGGGACTTGGACACCGCACGGCACGCATCGTCGTACCTGCCCAACGCCGCGTATGCGGCGCCCAGGGCGTCGAGGACTCGGTAGTCGGTTTCTCCCAGCGCCCGGCGGGCCTCTTCGGCCAGTTGCAGAGCCTCCGCTCCGTTGCGGAGCGCCGCGTCGTCGCTGGTAGCCAGGATCTTGGCCAGATGGGCCTTGATACCGGCCATCTCGGGTCGCAACTCCAGCAGGCGCCGATAAGCCGGGACGGCTTCGCGAATCCGGCCCGTGCGCCACAGCACAAAGGCCAGATTCCGCTGAGCGTCGGCATGGTCCGGCCGGACCTGCAGAACCCGCCGGTAGGCTTGCATTGCCTGGTCCCACTTTTGCCTGCGTTGGAACAGCGATGCACCGTCCAACAGGGCCTGCACATAATCCGGTTTCAACTCCACCGCCCGCCGATAGTGGAACTCCGCGCCGTCCAGATCGTCCGCTCGAGCCAGGCAAGCGGCCATCGAAACGTGCAGGCGCTCGTGGTCCGGTTTGGCCGCCAGCGCTTGCTCGTAATGGTGCCGCTCCCGCTCAACGTCCCCGCGTTGGCGGTAGGCCTCGGCCAAGGCACTATGGGCCCGCCAGTTGTGCGGACTGATCTCCAATACCTTGCTCCAAATTCGCACAGGATCGCCATAGTCCGCATTGCGCTCGCAGGTCAAGGCCGCCAGCGCCGTGGCCGCCACGACCAATGTGCCAACTTGGGCCAATCGCCGCCCCGCGGGATCGCGCAAAAACCGCCGCGTCACGCTGTACAGGGCCAAGACCAGCAGCACGACAACGGACGCCAGCGGCAGGTACATCCGGTGCTCAAACGCCAGATCCGCGATGGGCATCATGCTGGACGTAGGTGCCAGGATTAGGAAAAACGCCAACCCCAGAAAGCCCAGCCAAGGGCGGTAGCGAAGGGCAACCAGGCTGCCGATTAGCAAACCGACAATCACGGCTGCCGGCGGATAGATCTCGGCCGGTAAGGTCGCCGGGGGCCAGAGATAGTCCAGGCACAACGACCGGGGCCAGAACGCAAGCCGCAGGTAGTGCAAGATGACACCGGGCTGAGACCGGAGATACTCCAGGGGACTCAACGCCTGGTAGGCAAAGCCCACCGTGCCCCCGGCTCCACCCAGGATTTTCGGCAGCAGGATCGCCACGAACACCAGCACGGCGCCCCACAGCAGGCCGTGAACCCAGCCGCGCCGCCGGAAGACCTCGCGCCAGGAATCGCACAGAAACACGCGGTCGTACAGCAGCACGACGGGCGGCGCGGTCACCATCACCTCCTTGCAGCCCAGGCCCAACACGCACGCCACGACGCTCGCCACATACCACGGCCGGCCGCGGCGGGCCTGAGAACCGCGGATCACGCAGTACAGACACAACAAGAAGAACATTCCCATCATCGACTCGCAGCGCTGGATCAGGTACGTGACGCTGCCCGTGTGCAGCGGATGCACAAGCCACAACAGGGCGACTGCGAAGCTGATGCTGGTCGCCGGATAATCCTGTGCGCGGCGCTGGTTCCAGATTTGGACCGTCCAGCGGACGATCCCGAACAGCGTCAGTCCGGCCATGATGTGTACGGCCAGATTCAAGAGGTGGTAACCGCGAACGTCGAGTCCTGCGAGGGCGTAGTTTAACGCGACAGACAGATGAATCAGCGGCCGGTTCGCCACCCGCAGTTTTCTCAAATCCTCCGGAAGATTCTCAAGCTGGCGATAATGGACGATCCAGTTCTGATCGTCAAAGATGAACGGCGCGGTGAAACTGTTCGCGTACGAGATCAGCGCGGCTGCGACCAGCACGGCCGCCAGCAGAACAAGCTTGCCCCGCGGCTCGGCGGGAGCCACCGGCGGAACGTTCGGGTCAACGCGATCGGACACGGAAGACATGGGGCCTGGTCCATCTTGAAAACTGCCAACCGGCTGCGAGCAACCGGCGAAACAGAGACTGCCAGAAGGCTGCACAGCGATCCGCACGCGCCGATGCGCGATTCTCGGCCCGCGGAGTCGCCCTCGGCCACTCGTGCGACGGTGATTCGTTCGCCGATCTCAACTTGCACACTAGTTGGACGCCGCACCGAGTTCAAGGTTTTCGAACAACATTCCGACGGGAACCGGCCCGGAATGGAAGCAAGTGCCGTGGAAGACCCCTTCCCCTGTTTCTGGAAGATGACGCAACGTTGCGTGTGTCGCCGAAGGTTAGCGCGCCGTGGTTGCCAAAACCGAACTCCGCCGGCCCACCGGAACGGCGCCTCCATCCCACGGATGCCGCATTCGACCAACGACGCCGCGATCCGTGTTGCTCGTGCTTTTTGCCGGACGTTGATGTCCTCGGCGGTTTGCGTTCGTAGGGTGGGTCAGAGCGGACCATCACCAACGCGGCCCGCACCGCGCCGGACGCGGCCACCACCGCCGAGCCGGCATCGGTTATCGCGCAGCGGCGGCCCACCGGAACGGCGCCTCCATCCCGCGGGTGCCGCATTCGACCAACGACGCCGCGATCCGTGTTGCTCGTGCTTTTTGCCGGACGTTGATGTCCTCGGCGGTTTGCGTTCGTAGGGTGGGTCAGAGCGGACCATCACCAACGCGGCCCGCACCGCGCCGGACGCGGCCACCACCGCCGAGCCGGCATCGGTTATCGCGCAGCGGCGGCCCACCGGAACGGCGCCTCCATCCCGCGGGTGCCGCATTCGACCAACGACGCCGCGATCCGTGTTGCGATGCGGCTGGGTTGCGCATGGTGGCCGTCTCCCGGTGGGCCGGCGCTGCTGTGGGGCGGTGCGTGCTTCTTGACCGACGTTGATTTCCTCGCCGGTTTCAACGTCAACCGGGTGGTCCGCTTTGGCCCACCCTACGTGTGGTCCATCCGACGGGCGCCTTATTCAACCGACGACGCGATCCGTGTTGCGATGCGGCTGGGTTGCGCATGGTGGCCGTGTCCTGGTGGGCCGGCGCTGCTTTGGGGCGGTGCGCGCTTTTTGCCGGACGTTGATGTCCTCGGCGGTTCTGACGCTGACAAAATGGTCCGCTTTGGCCCACCCTACGTGTGGTCCATCCGACGGTGCCGTATTCAACCGACGACGTTGCCACCCGTGTTGCGATGCGGCTGGGTTGCCCGGACTGGAACCCGCTCGGCGAACGCTGGGGATCACTGCGGATTCGTGAGGACGCGTGGGACGCCTCACGAGAATCGTTCTTTCGCTGCTTCCGGAACTGCGCGCCTCTGGCGATTGTTTCGCACGGCCATCAGTATCAGCAGCAAAGTCATCAGCGTGGTGAACGCACCCGCCTTTGCTCCGGGCGTTGCGTATTGAAACTGGACGACATGCCGTCCCGGCGGCAAGGCAACGGCGCGAAAGAGAATGTTGGCGGGCACGACCGGCGCCGGGCGCCCATCGACCGTGGCCGTCCAGCCGGGATAGTAAGTGTCCGTCAGCACCAAATAGCCTGGGGCATTCAATTCGGCCTCGATCGTGACCTGTGCCGGCGCGTAGCCGACGATCCGGGCGGACTGAAACGCTTGCAGGTGACCCGCAGGCAGGATGTCGCGTTCCACCAAAACCTGTTGCCGAGGGTCCAGGCGGCTGAGCGCGGCGATGCCGTCCCGCATCCGCGACAACGCGGTGGCGCTGCCGATCACAAACGCGCGGGGCAAAGGCGACACGTTCTCGTAGATGGCGTACGGGCGGTACTGGACCTGACTGCCACGCGGAGTGAATTCCTCTGCCAACTGGCCGGTCCGCCGCAACTTCCAGCCCGGCACCTCGTGCCTCAGCTGGCCTTCCAGCACGGCGTAACGGACGCCCAGCAGGTCCAACAGCGGCTTACGCGCGGCGCCCATGTCCAGATCTTTGAAACCCAAGGCGGCATCCTGCCCCGGCGCAACGGCGGCGGCGTAAATCGCAAAGCGCGCCAGCGGCACCGGCTCGTAGCCCTGCACTTTCTGGATGCCCGCCTGCCAGGCCTCCCGGTCGCTGATCAGCCGCTGCGCCGCCAGCACGCGTTGCAGCCCCAACTCCGTTTGGATCGTGGCGACGATGGGATTCTCGCGGCGAATGAACTCTTGGGGAACGGTCTGCAGAACATGCCCGGCATGCCAGGCCAACTCGCCGCCGCAGATCGCCAGGCCGAAAGCGATGGCTCCCGTACGCCAACGGCCGCGGAGCGTCAGTAGCCACAGTGCCCCCAGCCCGCCCAACGTCCAGAGCAGAACGCGGGGTGCATGCAGCACGCGCAACGCATCGGACCAGGAACCGGTGGGACCGCCCGCCGCCGCCGCGCCGCCACCCGCCTGTCCACCAGCCTGCCAGAACCACAGACCGGCAGCCATGACCAGCGCCAAGCCGGCAACGGCCGCTAGCGACCGGCGACACCGGATCTGTGACGCCTCGGCCAGCGTTAGAAACGAATCGAAACCCACGCCGGCCAACACCGCGGTGAAGAAAGAGCAGAAGAACAACGCCCGCGCCGGAGCGCGGAACAACGACACGCCGGGCACCCCATGATACAGCAGCGGGAACCAGGGGGTCCGGTCGCCAAAGGCGAACAGCATCGCCGCCAGCCAGAGCGCGCCAAAACGGCCGACCGGATAGCGGCGGAAGCCACAGCACACTCCCGCGACGGCAAACACGAGCGGCACCACGCCGAAACAGCACACGGTCTCCCAATAAAACTCGCCCGGACCTCGATAATCGGCCGGCCCTCCCGCGACGAACGGATCCAGCATTTGCAGCAGGCTCAGCGGCTGGAGACACATCGGGCGGATGTGCTCCAGCGTCAGACCGCCCATCCGCACCGACTGGCGGCTGTACATCCAGTTCGGCAGCAGTTCGATCGCGCTCAATCCAGCCACGGCCAGGCCGACGGCAAGCCAGCACACGATGATCCGCATCGCGGGCAAGCCTTCTGCGGTGCCCGCAGCCTCGCGGGACAAGAGAACCGGCTCTGTAACCGCCTGAGCCGGCTCACAGGCCGCAGCACGGTCTGGCGCGGTCCCTGTTTCCGTTTTCGGCCGCGTCCGCCTTCTCAACCCCCGGAACACGTCGACGGCCAGATAACCGGTCAGCAGCAACACGAGGTAGAACAGTTCCTGGACATGCCCGCAGAAAAACGCCGCCGTCAAAACCAAGGCCGTCCCCACGACGCCGCCACGCTGGCCGGCGCGCAGCCGTTCGACGCCCAGAAACGCCCACGGGATCCAGGCGATCAGACAGACCTGGTTGTAATGGCCCTCGCCCGTCTGAGCCACGTAATACGGCGCCGCCATGAATGCCATTCCGGCAAACACGGCGGCGGACCAAGCCAAACCGTACCGGCGGCACAGCAGACAGGTCCCCAAGCCCGCCAGCCAGTGATGGCCGACCATCAGCCAGCTGACCGCCAATCGGCTGTCCACGAAGGCGTAAATCCAGTTCGGCGGATAGAACATGGCGGCCTGCGGATTGCCCAGCCAGGGCACCCCGGCCAGGGAAGACGGGTTCCACAGGATCGCTTGGCTGCCTTCGCTCAGGAGGCCGGACAGGGACCCGCGAAACGCCAAGACATTGCTGGTAAGATCGTTCTGGCCGTTGCGTTGAGGGCCAACCAGCACATCGGCGGGATGCGTCGTCCAACGCCAGAAGCAGACGCTGACGGCGATCGCCAACAGCAAACCCGCCACGAAGTGGGGTCGGTGTCTGGTCATGGGGTTGATGTCTCCCTCCCTTGCTTCGTACCGTCGTTCGCACGTGGCTGCTCGCCTTCGCTCGGCTCGTTACCCGTCGGCCAACCGGCCTGGCGTTCGAGCGTGCCCAGGGGACCTTCCACGCGATGCACCAGGTACTGGCCGGCGCGGAAGACCACCGGTTGAGACCAGGGAAAGGCACGGCGTAGCGGCCAAGGGAAGCGAGCTGGCGTAGCAAGAGCCCCCTCCGGACAGAAGTCCACGTCGTCCATCGTGACTCCCAGCGCGCGGAGGTCGGAAACCACGTAGCGTTGGGGGCTTACGGACAGGGCCTGTAGGAAAACATCGTGGCGGTCTGGGTAATAGACCGACAACGACTCCAGGAACACGTAGCGGGTTGAGGGACGGAATCCCAGCTGGCAATACAGGTGTACCAGCCCGTTGTGAAAGCACGTCAGCTCTCCGTTTCGCGATCCCAATCCGCTCACGTACTTCCGGACTCGCTCCAAGTCCTGCCACTCGGTCATGGGAAGCAACCGCAGTCGATCGTAGCGTTCGGCGCTCGTTCCATGCACCAGGCACTCCCGCCAGCATGACAGCCGTTCTAATCGCACGGCGGGTGAAGTCACCACAGCCAGCGCAAGAAAACCTGCGACGGCCAACCGCCAACCTCGCCCTGGACGTACGCCCGCCAGGACCCCGATCGCCAACAGAACCTCGGCCGCATGCACGTAGTCGAACAAATGCTGTAGGGCGTAGGACTGGACTAGCCAGCCCAGGTAGAACGTGGCCAGCAGGGAAGAACTTGAAAAGCCGGAAGGTCGAAAGGTCGAAGAATCCCAAATCCGAGAAGTCGAAGACGCCGAAGGCTCGCCACTCTGGCCTCCTGACTCTTCGACGATGGCACTCTCGCACGTTTCGGCTTCTTCCCTTTTCGACTCTTTGTCTTTTCGACTCTTCCACCATTGCTCGACACCTCGGCCCACCGTGATGAGGGCCGCGGGCACGGCGGCCAGGTGGATCAACTGCCAAGGAAAGAACCGGTACTGCATGGCCAGGTACCGGATCGCCGTCCAGTGCTCGCGTCCCGCAGCGACGTAGCGAGGGTTCCACTCGATCAGCGTCTGGAGGAAAGAAGGCCACGCGCCGGACCAGACCAACCAAGCTACTCCGATCCCGCCAACAAAGAGCGCCCCGGAGACCAGGCCGACAAAATCCGCTGCCGCCTTCCGCCAATGACGCACCAAGAACGCGCTGAAGATCCAGCAGAGTGCTGCGGGGACGACGATCATGGGTTTGAGCCAGACGCCTGCGCCCCAGCACATCCCTTCGCAGAAGGCCGACCAACCGACCCCAGCAACCCCAGCCTCCGCTGCGCCAAACGCCGGCCCGACGCGCCCGCGAAGGGAGCCGGGCATCGTCTCGTTGGTTCTGCCGGTTTCCGTGAATGTCCTTCTGGACGAGCACAGATACTCCAGCCGGCGGCGGCGGAGCGTGAGCCCTGCCAGGCCGGGCACCACCAGCCACACGTCCCGCTGACAATGGCACCATTCGGTGGTCGAGAAATAGTACAGAACCCAAGCGAAGGTCGCGATTGCCAATCCGGCCGAACTGACTCCGCCAGATTTGAGCCAACGCGCCAGAAGCCAAATGGCCGCGGCTACGAAGACAAGATCCGCTGCCCGTAGGGCCACGGAACTGGACCCCAGGAGGGATCGGACGGCGGCCTGCAGCCAGACGATGCCCGGCAGGTTGGCCTCGAAGATGTCGCGGTACAAGACCCCGCCCTGCAACAAATTCGCAGCCTGGAGGTCGTATAAGGCCGCATCGTCGTTCAAGGGCATGCACAAGAACAGCGGAACGTTGGTGACCAAGAGCAGCGCAAACAGTCCCCAAGCCAGGATGGCCCAGCGACGGTCTGTGATCGCCATGTCCGGTTTGGCGGTGGGTGGGCTCGGGATGCCAGATGTCATTGGTCAGATCTCATCCGGCATTCGTGATTGGTCATTACGCCGTGGTCCATTGTCAGTACTCAGCCATCGTAACAGGACGAAGGTTCATCATTCGCGTTTCAGCGTTCAACATTCCAAGCATCGTTCCAGAAACAACTGCCGCCTCGTCAAAGTAGCCATCACACTCCGCGGGACGATCAGCAATAAACACTGGACAGTCATTTGTCGAACGAGACTAACCCACGGTCTCTTGTCTTGGCATCATTCGGAAAACGGCAGCGGCCTACGTCGCCCTGCGAGGTCCTTCCAGCCGGCCCAGTCGCCGCTCGACCTGATGTACCAAATACGGCCCCGCGCGGAACACGGCCGGCTGCGACCACGGGAACACGTCCCGCAGCCGGGACGGGAACCGGGGCGGTTTTTCCAGCAAGCCCTCGTCGCACAACCGGGCAATGCTCGTCGGCGAGAGTCCGCTCGCGATCAGGTCCGTGACGACGTACCGCTGCCGGCTGTCCGACAGAGCCCGCAAAAACTCGTCTTGGCGGTCCGGAAAGTACGCCACCACCTGCTCCAGATAGACGTAACGCGTCGAAGGCTCGACGCCCATCATTCCGTACAGGTGGACCAGACTGCTGTTGTAACAAGTCAGTTCCCCGTCGCGGATGCCTTGCCCGCGCAAGAACTCCGCCACGCGATCCAGGTCTTGCCAACTGGGGACGGAGAATGTCTTCAATCGGTCGCGCACCGGCGCAGTGCTGCCGTGCGCCATGCAGGCCGGCCACCAGGCCAGTCGCGGAAAGCTCAACACGGGCGTGGTCAGCACCACCAACACCGCAAACCCGCCCACCGCAAACCGGCGCAAGACTCGGCCGGGCTTGGCCCGGCGCTCGGACTTTCCCGACCTGCCGGCCACCGCGACGCCCACCACGACAATCGCCAGCAGCAAAGCCGGCGCATGAACGTAGTCGAACAGATGCTGCAGCAAATACGACTGGACCAGCCAAGCCAGGTAGAAGACGGAGAGGAGGGCGGAAGTGAAGGAGTGGAAAAGTGGAAAAGTGGAAGAGTCGGACGGATCCGCCCCCGTCCTTCGCGACTCTTCGACTCCTTCCCTTTTTCCCCACCTCCGCGCGCCGCGGACCAGCGCGGTCAGCGCGAGGGGGATGGCCGCCAGGTGCAGAAGCTGCCAGGGAAAGAACCGGACCTGCATCGCCACGTATCGGGCCAACGTCCACTGCTCGCGTCCTGCGGCCACATAGGCCGGGTTCCAGTCGATCAGCGTGGCCAGGAAATGGGGCCACGCACCCGACCACACCAGCCAGGCGACGCCCAGTCCGCCCGCCAGCAATCCGCCCGACACCAAGCCCGCCAAATCGACCAGCGTCCGACGCCACTGGCGCACGTACAGCACGCTCAGCATCCAGCAACACGCGGCGGGCACGACGATCATCGGCTTCAGCCACACCCCTACGCCCCAACACAAACCCTCCAACAGCGCCCAGCCGACAAAGACGAGCCCGACACGCGCTTCGGCCGGGCCGGGTTGTTCCGGTTCCGAGCCGGTGGCCTCCCTTTGTCCAGACTCCGCCCAACTCCGCAGACGCTCCGCTTGTCGGCGGCGAAGCGTCAGTGCGGCCAAGCCGACGGTCAGCAGCCACACGTCACGCTGACAATGGCACCATTCGCTGAACGAGAAATAACAGACAAACAGCACCAACACCAGCCACGTCTGGGCCGCACGCGTGGCGCCCGACACCGCGAGCCAATGACGGCTGGTCACCGCCCAGGCGGTGAACAACAGCAGATCCAAGGCTCGCAAGGCCAGCGACGATTCTCCCAGCGTCGCGCGCACGGCAGCCTGGATCCAGATCACGCCCGGCAGGTTCGGCTCGACGATATCCCGATACAAGACGCCGCCGCCCAGCAGGTTCCGAGCTTGCAGATCAAACATCGCCGCATCGTCCGTCAACGGCATGCACAAAAACAGCGGAACATTGGCCACCAACAGCACCAGCAGGCCCCAGGCAACAACGGTTCCACGGCGGTCGTTAGTGGTCATTGGTCGGTGAGTCCAAAAGTCCAAAAGTCCAAAAGTGGAAAAGTGGAAAAGTGGAAAAGTGGAAGAGTGGAAGAGTGGAAGAGCGACGGGGCCGGGTGTCCGTGGTCTGGGACTCTTTCACTTTTTCACTCTTTCACTTTTTCACCCTTCGTGTCAGCGATCACCGGGGGGCTCACGCCGCCCCGTTCGCCAGCCACCGGTCACTCTCATCTTTCATCCCTCCTCCCTTCCCGCGCCGACCGTGGCACGGCCCCATTCTGTTTCGCGCCAATCCGCTGGCGGCGAGTCTTGGAAGTCGGCGTGGCGGCCACAGTTGACACGCCGCGCCACGATGTACAGCGGTCTGGCTCGCACCTGGTCGTAGATCCGGATCACGTATTCGCCCAGGATCGCGATTCCCAACGCGTTGAGCGCGCCGAAAAACGAGGCTGCCATCGTGATGGAGGTCCAGCCGGGCGTCGCCAGGCCGGTGAACAGTTTGTGGTACAGGGTGAACGCCGTCAGTCCCAGGCAGACCAGCATCGACACCAGGGCGACCGTGTAGAAGACGGCCAGCGGGACCCGCGAAAACGAGAAAACCGCGCTCTTGGCCAGACGGAACAACTGCCGCAGCGACACCCGCGGCCGGTCGTCGTGCCGGGCGTGCCGTTCCACACGCACCCCGACCTGCCGGAACCCGACCCAGCGCCGCAGGCCGGGATAGAAGCGATCCCGGTCCGACAGCTGCAAAACCTGATCCACGACCGCCCGGTCGACCAGCCCGAAATTGCCCGCGTCCTGCGGGATGGGCATCTCCGAGATGGCATTCAGCACGCGGTAGAAGGCATAGAACAGGAACCGCTTGGGCGGGCTCTCCTTGCGGTTGTAACGCACGGCATACACCACGTCGTAGCCCGCTCGCCATTGATCCAGGAATTCGGCGATCGCCGCGGGATCGTCCTGTAGATCCGAGTCCATCACGATCACGGCATCCCCGCGGGCGTGTTCCAGACCCGCCTGGACGGCCGCCTGGTGGCCGAAATTCCGGGAGAAGTGGATCACGCGAATGGCGGGATTCGCCGCGGCCAAGCCGTCCAGGACGTCGAGAGAGTCGTCCGTCGAGCCGTCGTTGACGTACACGATTTCGTAGCGGTCCGTGTTGCCTTCGAGGGTGCGGACGACAGACTCCGTGAGACGCTCCAGGACGGTCGCCTCGTTGAAGCACGGCAGGACCACGGATACTAACGGATTGACGGGACGAAAGCGGACTGCAGGCACCGGATCAGGCTCCTTATTGCTTCACAAAAACCCCTGCCAACGACAGGCCCACCGGGATGCGGAACCACCGCGACACGGCCTGTTCCAACCAGGCGCAGCTGAGCAACATCCGGTTCAACGCCGCGGGCAGACGCGGAAACTCCGCGCCCCGACCATCCGACCGCCGCGGGATCAGCCGCCGCGACACGACGGCAGCCGGCAAAGTGAACACGTTCCAACACCCGACCCACGCCGGGGCGAGCCCGGCAGCCGCCGTCTGCCGCAGCAATTCCCGCCGCGTGTAACGCCGGTGGTGGCCCAGTTGCCGGTCCCAATCGCTGTACAGCCAGGGGCAGGCGGGCACCGTCAGCACCAAGCCGCCATCGTGCTGCAACGCGGCGACCGCGTGGCGCAACGCAGCGATCGGATCGGCGATATGTTCCAAGACGTCCAACATCACCACGGCCCGCGCGGCGCCGGCAGGGATGGGCCAGGGTTCCGCCAGATCGTGCAAATGCACGTTCGGCAGGCCCTCCTGCCGGGCGTGCGCCACGGATTCGGGCATGATCTCCAGCCCCGCCACGTCGTAACCAAGGCGGCGAAATTCCAGCAAGTTGCGCCCCGAGCCGATCCCGCCTTCGATCAATACGCCCGGTGCTGGCACAAACCGCTGCAGCAATTGGGCCGCCCAGCGCCGTTTGCCGACGTGCCACCAGTAACCGTCTTCCAGGTTGATCAATTCTTGCAGATGGTTTGCGTCCAAAACACGGTCCCCGCCAGTTGGTCCTTGCGCGCAGGACGACTGCGCAGACCCGCCCCGTGTAGCCTTGGACGCAAACGTCGTGCCAGCCATCCCGAAGGCCCATTCTGAGGCTGAATCCCGCAGGTTTGCGTTCACGCGTGGCAACAGATCAGCAGCCGAATGTTGCCAAACCGCCTCACTGGAACGTCGTCACGGCACTGGCTCCGGCCACCACGCTGCTCGCCAGCGTGGAGCGGTGTTCAAGACCAGAAATGTTTGCGAATAAGTCGGTTGTCTTCGCCACCACGCTGGCAAGCAGCGTGGTGGCCGAAGACGAAGACGTCGCGGGGCGGGCCGACGCCTAGTGCTGAACATGGCTCCACGCTGGCAAGCAGCGTGGTGGCCGAAGAGGGCGAGTGGCAGGCCGACGGCTGGTTTTGAACATGGCTCCACGCTGGCGAGCAGCGTGGTGGCCGAAGACGAAGACGTCGCGGGGCGGGCCGACGGCTGGTTTTGAACATGGCTCCACGCTGGCAAGCAGCGTGGTGGCCGAAGGAAGCGTGGAGCGGGCTCAAGACCAGATATCTCTACGAAATCGGCTGCTTCGCCACCACGCTGCTCGCCAGCGTGGAGCGGTGTTCAAGACCAGAAATGTTTGCGAATAAGTCGGTTGTCTTCGCCACCACGCTGCTCGCCAGCGTGGAGCGGTGTTCAAGACCAGAAATGTTTGCGAATAAATCGGTTGTCTTCGCCACCACGCTGCTCGCCAGCGTGGAGCGGTGTTCAAGACGCTGGACGCAGTGGCTGGACGACGGCTCGGGCTGGGCCGACGGCTGGTTTTGAACATGGCTCCACGCTGGCAAGCAGCGTGGTGGCCGAAGAGAGCGCGTGGCAGGCAGGCGGCTGGTTTTGAACATGGCTCCACGCTGGCAAGCAGCGTGGTGGCCGAAGAGGGCGCGTGGCAGGCAGGCGGCTGGCTTTGAACATGGCTCCACGCTGGCAAGCAGCGTGGTGGCCGAAGAGGGCGAGTGGCAGGCCGACGGCTGGCTTTGAACATGGCTCCACGCTGGCAAGCAGCGTGGTGGCCGAAGAGAGCGCGTGGCAGGCCGACGGCTGGCTTTGAACATGGCTCCACGCTGGCAAGCAGCGTGGTGGCCGAAGAGAGCGCGTGGCAGGCAGGCGGCTGGTTTTGAACATGGCTCCACGCTGGCAAGCAGCGTGGTGGCCGAAGAGGGCGCGTGGCAGGCAGGCGGCTGGCTTTGAACATGGCTCCACGCTGGCGAGCAGCGTGGTGGCCGAAGACGAAGACGTCGCGGGCTGGGCCGACGGCTGGTTTTGAACATGGCTCCACGCTGGCGAGCAGCGTGGTGGCCGAAGACGAAGACGTCGCGGAGCGGGCCGACGGCTGGTGCTGAACATGGCTCCACGCTGGCAAGCAGCGTGGTGGCCGAAGACGAAGACGTCGCGGGGCGGGACGACGCTTGGTGCTAAACATGGCTCCACGCTGGCAAGCAGCGTGGTGGCCGAAGACGAAGACGTCGCGGGGCAGGCAAACGGCTGGTGCTGAAGGCGGGGACGGCTCGGAGACCCATCCTACGGGAACGAGGGGAACGGCGCCCGATTGGCCGGGGCGGCCGGGGCGGCCGGGGCCCGCAGCGGCTCGGACGAGAGTCGCTGAGCGGTCAAGCCCTGTTGCAGCAGGCTCATGTCCGGCGCCAACACGCCGCCCGGCCGGTTCTCGCGCGTGGCGAAGTCCCGCAGTTCCAGCACGGCCGGGCCCAGCAGCAGAATGTACACGGGCGGCGCCAGACACAGGGCCACCGGAAACAGCATGGCCACCGAGCGGCGATTGCCCCGTTCTTCGGCCCGCTGACGCTGGGTCGTTCTCATGCTGTCCGCATACTCCTGCAACGCGGTCCCCACGTTGCTGCCCAACCGCACGGACTGGGACGTGACCGCAGCCAACGACTTGACCTCCGGCGTGTCGATCCGCTCGGCAAACAGGTCCAACGCCCGTTCCATCGTATGCGTCTCGGAATGCCGCCGGATAATGTCAAATTCGGTCGCCAGATCGCGATGGGCCGAACGGATCTCGCCGGTCACGCGCTCAAAGGCCATCTGCAGCGACAAACCGCCGGTCATGCACATGTTCAGCATATCCAGTCCGTCCGGCAGCGCCCCTTGGATGTTGGTCACGCGGCGCCGCGCCTGGCCCTGCAGCACCAAGCGGGGCATGGCAAAGATCAAAATCGCGAAGACGATGCCGACGATCACGACCAGCAGGGTCACATCCTGCTGCGGGTCGTACACGGCAAAGGCTGTAAAGGCGACCAGCAGAGTCCACGCCAGCAACGCGACATTTCGCGTGGCCAGGAAATCCGCCAGGGCGTGCGGCGTGTAAAAGCCGGCTTGCCGCAGTTCGCGGCCGATCTGCTTCTTGGCCTGGCTGGAGATGGGCATCAAGGCCGCCATGACGTTCGTCATGATCCCGAACGCCGGCCGGCTCCGCCCGTCTTCCACGGCCCCTTCCTCTTCCGCGGATTGCGCGCGAAAAGACCCCGTCATAAACAACCGCCCCAGCAGCCAGATCACGGCGGCCAGGACCAGGAATGCACTCAAGGGCAAGGCGATGTCTTGCATAACGTCTCTTCCGTAGCCTGACTCTCCTAGCCGTGTGTTCTCTCACCGTCGGCACGGCTCGGAGAGCCATGTTACTCGGTCAGTACTCCGTGCGTATCAGCCGACTGATCCACATCAGGCCGACGATTTCCAGGATTACGGCGATCACCAACAGCATGTTCCCCAGCGGCAGGTCCAGCAACTTGCTGACATAATCGCGCTGGAACATGAACATGTACAGGAACAACAGCGGCCCGACCGTGGCGATCAACATGGCCGAAAACCGGCCGGCGGCGGTTACCGAGCGCATCTGCTGGCGATACACCATCCGGTCGCGAACCACACGGGCCATCCGTTCCAGTGTCAACGCCAGATTGCCGCCCGCTTGCCGGTGGACCGACAAGGTCGTGGCCAGAATGCGAACGTCCATCAGCGGCAGGCGGTGGACCAGCGACCGCATGGCGGCCGGCACGGAAAGTCCCATCTGCAGATGCCGGGCACAGCGGCGGAATTCGAGTCCCAACGGATCGGCGGCCCGCTGGCCGACCAGCGTGATCGACTGCTCCAGGCTCTCGCCCGCCCGCGTGGCCCGCGACATCAGGTCCAGCACGTCGGCCAATTGAGCTTGGACGTCCCGCAGCCGGCCGGCCCGCCGCAACGACAGGTACGGAACCGGGGCCGCCAGGCCGACGGCAAAGCCGACCAGCCCGGAAAACAGGTCGTCCGTCCACAGAAAGGCCGCCCCGCCGCACACCAGACCGCTCAAGACCAGGATCAAGGTGACCGTCAAGCCGTCCGCCGGCACGCCGCTTTCCACGACCAGTTTCTCGAACTTGTCGTCGATCGCTCCGACCAGCCCCGCGCGAGGAACCGCGTCGCGGGCCAGCGTCAATCGCCCCAAGCGAGGCGGGGCGCCGTCCGCCGACACCTCGACGGCTTCACTGCGGCGGAAGAACAGATCGCGCACCCCCAGGCACACCGCGGCAATCACGGATGCCAGGCACGCAAAGCTCACGATGGTCAAGAGGGTCAGGTCCACAGTTCCACTCGTCGTTCGGGTGATCGGTGTCCGGTGGTCAGTTGTCGGCCAGTTCCTGTTCCAAGGATCTGAATGACACGCGTGAACAAAAAGCGGGAAAGCGTCTCCTGATTCGTGTCATTCGTGTCATTCGTGGTTTCTCGGACCGTCTCTGACGTCCCTGTTTTGTTGCGGGCCGGAGCCCGCGTTAAGTTCACAACGGTCAGAACTTTTTCGCCTCGAACAAATCGTCGGGCATTTCCACGCCCGAGGCCTCCAGCCGCTCCAGGCACTTGGGGCGATACCCCGTGGCGTAGAACTGGCCGAACGCGACCCCGTCCTCGCCGACGCCGTGTTGCTCGAAGCCGAAAATCTCCTCCAAGTGGTAATCGCCGTCCCGGATGCCGACGATTTCCGACACGCGCATCACGCGGCGGATGCCGCCCTTCAAACGCGCCAGGTGCACCACCAGCCGGATGCCCGCGGCGATGTACTCGCGGACGACGTTGACCGGCAGTTCCAGGCCCGTCATGGCGACCATCATCTCCAGGCGGGACAACGCGTCCCGCGTGTCGTTGGCATGGATCGTGGTCAGCGAACCTTCGTGCCCCGTGTTCATCGCCTGCAGCATGTCCAACGCCTCGGCGCCGCGGACTTCGCCCACCAGGATGCGGTCGGGCCTCATGCGGAGCGAGTTCCGCACCAGGTCCCGCTGGTTGATCTCGCCCGAACCCTCGGTATTGGCAATCCGCGTTTCCAGCGAGACCACGTGCAGGTGCTGCAGCTTCAGTTCCGCCGAATCCTCGATCGTAATGATCCGCTCGCCCGGCGGTATGCACACGGACAGTGCGTTCAGCATCGTGGTCTTGCCGGACCCCGTGCCGCCGGAGATCAGGAAACTGAGCCGCGCATCGACGGCGCCGGACAGAAACTGGACGATCTCGGGCAAAACCGAACGGTTGCTCATCAGATCGTTCAGGTCCAGCGGCTTGTCGCCGAAACGTCGAATCGACAGCGTCGGACCGCGCAGCGACAGCGGCGGCACGACCGCGTTGATGCGCGAGCCGTCCGGCAGCCGCGCGTCGACCATCGGACACACTTCGTCGATGCGGCGGCCGATCCGGGCGACAATCCGCTGGATCACCCGCAGCACGTGCTGGTCGTCCGCAAAGATCACGTCCGTCAGTTCCAGTCGCCCGCGTCGCTCGACGTACACCTCATACGCATTGTTCACCAGGATGTCGCTCACGTCCGGGTCGGCCATCAGCGGTTCCAAGGGCCCCAGGCCGAAGACTTCGTCCAGCACTTCGGTCATCAGCCGCTGCTGGCCCGAACTGTCCAACTCGCCAGCCCGCTTGCGGCACAGATCGTCCGCGACGCTCCGCACCTCGGTGCCCAGGCGCTGACGGTCGACGGTCCCGACCAACGACAGATCCAGGGATTCCACCAGCTCCTCGTGGATGCTGGTCTTCAGCCGCTGAAAGGCATGCTCGTCCGGGTCCGGCCGAGTGCGTTTCGAGCGTGGAGCAGTGGGTGGGGTTGCGAGTATCATGGGTATCCTATGTGCTTCGCAAATTGTCTCCATGACCAAGTCCAGATCGCGCGGCCCAGTGGCCCAAAGTGCCGCTGGACGTTACTGATCGCGGCCGATATCCGACAGCAGCTTGCGCGGTCTCACACGCCTCGTCGTTGCCAGGTTGCTCGTGTCTGCGCCGGTCGGCTCGGCAGGCTTGACCGCCGCCGAATCGGACGGGGGATTTGCCGCCGCGCCGGCCTTTTTATCTAACAGGACGCTTACCGGGATCTGCGTGGTCACGGTTTGCAGACTTTCGGGTCCGGCCGACTCGCTGTCCGCCGCCTGGGTTGCCGGCTTTGGCTCGTTGCTGGGATTAGGTTGGATCGCCGGGGCCGACGCCTTGTCCGTGTCGGCTTCCGTATCCTGCTCGTCCGTCTGCTCCATGTCCATCTGCTCCACGTCCGCCTCTTCCTCGTCCAGCCCCTCCTCATCCTCTTTCTGATCATTGTTTTTCGAATCCTTCCGGACCGACGTCGCTCGTTCGGCGGCGCGCATCTGCAGCACGCCCGCCACGGGCAGGGCCAGGGCTGGCTGGGGCGTCGTGACCGCGCCGGCAAAGGCCACGGTCTCGGCGTCACCACCGCGGTAGATGGCCGTGACATGCCGGTTCTGGGACGGCAGGTTCAGCAGCCGGTCCAGGGTCTGAGGGATCGTGGCGGCGGCGACTTCGACGTCCTCCGCGTTGCGGATCGTCAGCGAGAACGAGCCGCGGCCTTCGGCGATCTTCAGCGCGTTGGCTTGGGCCGCGGTGACCGCCAGCGTGACCCGGTTTTCCAGGTTCGATCCGGGCGGGGCGCGGCGATCGGCCTCTTCCATCGCCAGCACTTGGACGCCTTCCAGCAGCGTGACCGTGGTCTCGGGGATTCCCGCCTTGTCGTCCGGCCGGGCGCGGAACACGACGTCCACGTACGAGCCGGGTCCGTCAAAGCCGCCCAGCGCGCCGGTGCCCTCGACCGGAATCGTCACGGCCCGCAACCCGGGCGTCAACTTTTCCGCGACCTTCGGCCCCGTGCCATCCGGATAAAAGAGCTCCGTCTGGAAGGCGTCGCCCTGCTTCAGGGGCGACTTCAAAATGCGGCCGACGATCTGGTTCGGGTCCGTCATGTACTGCTTCGGCAACTGGCCTTCTTTCCACCGTTTTTGAATCTCCTCCGGCATCAGCCGCAGCGCGGCGATGTGGCCGGTCACGATCTTTTCGCCCGGCTCGATGTCCATACTGGCCAACGGCACGAGCTCGGCCTGCGGCCCGGCCACCGGCGGCGGGGTGGGCTTCTCGGTCTGCAAGTACTTGCGGACACCATAGGCGCCCACAAGGCCGAACAAGACGGCAAAAATTCCAACGATGACTGTTCCAGGCGTTATGCGCGACACAATCGTTTCCTCCCGGCAGACCGCGATGACAAACCAACGGAGGGCGGAATCTCAGCCCACACCATACCACTCTATTTCGCAAACTCCCTGCGCCTAGCCTGTCCGCGAAAAAGTCTGCAGACAATTTGCCCGGCACCGGCAGCCTTCTGCGCAAAGACAGAAAAAAAGCCCGACCAGTTGTTCCGAGCGAACACCCTGGTCGGGCAACAACGTTCGAGACCGCAGGTCTAGTCCCTCTCGTCTGCGGCAGCTTGGGTCACGCTGATGTGGACGGCAGCTCCCGTGTTCGGGTCCACCTGCAGATCGTCACAGTAGTCGACCTGATCGTTCAGCATCGAGCCGCTGGTGCTCGAGGTGTGGCCGGTGATGCCACTGAACGAATAGCTCTGGTTGATCACCGCGAAAGCGATAGCGAGATCACCCAGTTCCTGGACGACTTGGTCGCGGACCGACACCAGGCCGACGATCATGCCCAGCACCAAGATGGTCGCGATCAACACCAATTCGGCCGACACGATGAAGCCAGCCTCGTCACTCCACAACTTCTTCATTGCACAATCTCCCATGCGAAAGTAAATTCGAAACCTCGAAACCACGGGGCGCAACCACAGCGTCCCACTCGACAGCTCTACACAACCCCAGTTGCCGGCAAGGGCGAATGACTCTTCTGTTATGCACTGCCTGTGCCGATTGGGAGGGATTTGGCGAAGGGAAAAGAAAATCCGGCGAGAGAATCGGAAAACACGGCGTTTTCCCGCGGTTTCTTACAATTCGTGCGTCGAGAGAAGACCGCGTTTTCAGCCTGCGCCGCAGGACCGCGGCGATCGGATTTGTATCGCCCGGTTAACAAGTAACGTTTCCTGTTAACCACTGGCAGCAGGCCAGGGCCAGATCACGCGGAGAAGTCGCACGGCCCGCACAACCGGACCCGATCCCCTGGGTTCCGACGCCGAATCGAGGCGCAGACCGTTGCCGGATGCGTGAGGCCAACTAGCGTTGAGTTCCAGGGCCCGCGTTACGCGCGGCGCAGATGCCTATGACTCGGCAAGACGCTGCCTCGAAAACCCGCTGGGATGGCTTCGTTCCGTTGCTGATGGCCGGAATGCTGCTGGTCAGCTGCGCGCTGACAAGCGCCCAGAAGCCGTTCTGGTTTGACGAGATCCTGACGTATTACTTCGTCACCGATCCGTCGCTGGAGCACATGCTGGCGGCCCAGGGGGACCTGATCAACGCCAGCCCGCCGCTGTATTTCCTGCTGGCCCGACTGTGGACGCAACAGTTTGGGACCACGGAGCTTGCCTTTCGACTGTTATCCTGCGCGGGATGCATCACGGGATGCTGCGCGATCTGGTGGGCGTTGCGCCGGACCTACGGTTCCGCTCCGGCGGCCGTGGCGTCGCTGGTGGTCCTGATGTCTTCCCGCCAGCTGCTCTTCAACAACGCCGAGGCTCGCTTTTACGGCGTGCTGTTCGCCGAGTTGGGGCTGGCCGTTGTCCTGTACGCGCGGCTGTGTCGGCAGACCAGGGCCGGCATCGGCACGCTGCTGGCCAATGCGGCCGTCCATGCGGCCTTGGTGACGACGCACTATTTCGGGCTGTTTTACAGCGGCATTTTTCTGGTTGCCAACCTGATATTCTATCGGAAGAATCCGCGAAAGCTCATCCCGCCTGCTGCATCGATCGCGTTTGGTTGGCTGTTCTTTTTGCCGTGCCTGCCGGCGTTTTTCGCCCATCGGCAACTTGGCGACGAGTATGGGTGGCTTGCTCTGCCGAGTGTCATGGACTTTGTCAACGTGTTCACGACGAACAGCGATCTGCTCGGTTTTTTTGCCTTGACAGTGGTGGGCTTGGAGATTTTGCGCGAGCGGTATACGGGGGCTGCGACGGATGGATGCCACGAGCCAGGATCTCTGCCGGAGGACGATGGCGGCCTTCGCGCGTTGTTGGTTCTGGCCCTCTGTCTGGCGTCACTTCCCGGAGGGATCTGGGTTTCTTCGCACTTCTCTGCGCCCGTGTTTCTGGAGCGGTATCTGTGGCCCGCGGTCGTCACGGCTTGGTGTCTTGTGATGAGCCACATGACGTGGCGGATCCTGACGGGATACGAGTTCTCGTCCAGGAAGGCGGGCAACGGGCGGCGGGCACGCCTGATGCCGTGCGTGCCCAGGACGGTGTTCGGGCTGCTGTGCCTTGTCTCGCTGATTGTGCCGCTCCAGACGCACTTGCACGCGCCGGCCGCGCTCCGCGAATTCCTGGAACGGTTTTCCGCCGTGCCGGCCGCTTTGCCGAACGGCCTGCCGGTGGTCTTCGACGATCCATTGACGTTCTTGGAGTGCAAGTTCTACCACGATCGCGACAACCGATACGTGGTCGTTCTGGACAGCGAGTCTGCCTTGAGCCCGCAGCAGCCACGAATCAAGGCCAGTCTGTTCGCGATCGCCTCGGCCCTCCAGCGGCAGTACTCGATCAATGCCCTGCCGGTTCGCGAGTTTGTCGACACGCATCCGAGCTTCGCGTTTGTCCCGACGGACCGTGTACTGTTCGACAAGTGGGTCAAGTCCCGCGCGGAGTTTGCGTGGGTGGGGCGGAAGAGTGGCCGCCAGCATTTCTACGTCGTTTCCCGGCAGACGAACGCGCCGCCGGGCGCCGAGCGGACCGAGTCCCTGACGCAGTCCGGGGCGCTGGAGCCGCCGCGTCCGGTTTTCTTCCATCGCTAACAGCGAGGTGTTCCACGCATGAAGGTTGCAGTCATCACAGGATCTGCGGGTTTGATCGGGGCCGAGGCGGTCGACTTTTGGGCCGCCCAGGGATTTCTCACCGTCGGCATCGACAACGATCTGCGGAGGTATTTTTTCGGGCCGGAAGCCTCCACGGCCTGGAGCCGGCGGCGGCTGGTCAAAACCGTGCCGGGGTACCGGCACTACAGCGTGGACATCCGCGACCGGAAGGCGATCTTGGGCATCTTCGCAGAGTACTCCAGCGACATCCGGTTCGTGCTGCACACGGCGGCTCAGCCCTCGCATGACTGGGCCGCGCGGGAACCCCTGACGGACTTCTCGGTCAACGCGGAGGGCACGCTGGTGCTGCTGGAGGCCACGCGCCGGCACTGTCCGGAGGCGGTGTTTGTTTTCACGTCGACGAACAAGGTCTACGGAGACGCCCCCAATCGGCTGCCGCTGGTGGAATTGGCGACGCGCTGGGAACTGGACCCCACGCATCCCTACGCGGAACGCGGCATCGACGAGTGTCTGTCCGTGGATCAGTGCAAACACTCCCTGTTCGGCGCCTCGAAACTGGCGGCGGATGTCCTGGTGCAGGAATACGGCCGCTACTTCGGCCTGAAGACCGGCGTCTTCCGCGGCGGCTGCCTGACCGGCGGCGGGCACTCCGGCACGGAATTGCACGGCTTCCTTTCCTACTTGATGCGGTGCTGCGTCGAAGGGCGGCCCTATACCGTGTTCGGCTATCGGGGCAAGCAGGTGCGGGACAACATCCATTCCGGGGACCTGGTGAACATGTTCTGGCACTTTTACCAGAACCCCCGCGTCGGCGAAGTCTACAACGCCGGCGGCAGCCGGCACAGCCATTGTTCCATGCTGGAAGCCATCGCGCTGTGCGAGGAGATCAGCGGCAACAAGCTGAACTGGAACTACACCGACACGAATCGGATCGGGGACCACATCTGGTATGTGAGCGACGTGAGCAAGTTCCGCAGCCACTATCCGGACTGGTCCTACCGTTACGATCTGCCCGCGACGCTGGCCCAGATCTGCCAAGGCTGGCGACAGCGTCGAGAGGCGGCTTCCCGACCGGGCGCCCAGGCGGCGTTCGTTCCGTCGGAGTGGACCGAGGGGTTCCCCGCGGTCAACCTGCAAGAGTCCCTGGTCGCCAGTTCCTGATGAGGGCCGGTCGTCATGCACTTCCGACGCATTGTCATCAGCGGCGGCGCCGGTTTCGTCGGCGCCAGTCTGGCGTTGGCCTTGAAAACCGCGTTTCCGGGGATCTCCGTGCTGGCCTTCGACAATCTGAAACGCCGGGGCAGCGAACTGAATCTGGCCCGGTTGCGGCAGCACGGCGTCGGCTTTCTGCACGGCGATGTGCGCTGTCCGGAAGATGTCGCTCAATGGCCGGCCTTCGATCTGGTGGTGGACTGTGCGGCCGAGCCTTCGGTCCAGGCGGGAATCCACGGCGACTCGCTGCCGGTCGTCGCGAACAACTTGGGAGGCACGATCCAGTGTCTGGAGGCAGCCAGGCGGCATCAGGCGGCAATCCTGTTGCTGAGCTCCAGCCGCGTTTATCCGATCGAGCGGCTGAACGCGCTGGCCTTTCGGGAAGACGCGACGCGGTTCGTCTGGACCGGCAGCGACCAGGTTCCGGGATTCTCGGCACGCGGGATTGCAGAGGACTTTCCGCTGGCCGGCCGCCGCTCGCTGTACGGCGCGACGAAGCTGGCCAGCGAACTGCTCGTGCAGGAATACGCCTGGATCTATCAAATCCCGGCGCTGATCGACCGTTGCGGGGTCCTGGCCGGCCCGTGGCAGATGGGCAAGGTGGACCAGGGGGTGGTGGCCCTGTGGGCGGCCCGGCACGTTTTTGGGCGGGAACTCACGTATTTCGGCTACGGCGGGTCGGGGAAGCAAGTGCGCGACCTGCTGCACATCGAGGACTTCTGCGACCTGGTGTGCCGTCAGTTGGAGCGACCTGCGGCCTGGGACGGCCGGGTCTACAACGTCGGCGGCGGGCAGGACGTCTCCGCCTCGCTGCGGGAACTGACCGAACTGTGCCGGACCTTGACGGGCGTGCAAGTTCCCGTTCGGGGCCGCGCCGAGGAGTCCCCGGCGGACATACGCATCTACCTGACCGACGCGCGGCGCGTCGCAACCGACTTCGGCTGGCAGCCGCAAAGATCCGTCGGCGACATCCTGACCGACACGCTCGCTTGGATTGCACGCTGCCAAAGCGAACTGCGTGAGTATTTGGCGTGAGGAGGAGCTATGACCCAGTTGACACTGTCCGTGGTCATTCCTGCCCACAACGAAGAAGCCAATCTGCCGGTTACGCTGGCCGAGTTGCAGGGCGCCCTAGACGCAGAGGGCGTGCCCTATGAGATCATCGTCGTGGACGACAACAGCACGGATGGCACGGCGGACGTGATCCGCGACGCCTGCGAAGGCGACGCGCGGATCCGCGGCGTGTTTCGCAGTCCGCCCAACGGCTTCGGCCGGGCGATCCGCGCTGGACTGGAGGCAGTCCGCGGCGACGCCGTGATCGTCTGTATGGCGGACCGCTCGGATCATCCCCAGGACGCCATCGCCTACTACCGAAAGCTGGCGGAGGGCTACGACTGTGTGTTCGGATCGCGGTTCGTCAAAGGCAGTTGCGTCCGAAACTATCCCCGGCTGAAACGGCTGGTCAACCGCGTGGTCAACAAGTTCATTCAGTGGATCTTCTGGTGCCCGTTCAACGACCTTACCAATGCGTTCAAAGCCTATCGCACGAACGTCTTGCGGGAATGCGGACCGTACCGGTCCAGCCACTTCAACATCACGATCGAGATGTCGTTGACCGCGTTGATTCGCCGCTATCGCATCGCGCAGATCCCGATCGGCTGGAGCGGACGCACCTCTGGTGTGTCGAAACTGCGGATAATCGAGATGGGACGGCGGTACCTGAGCACGCTCCTGAAGATGATGGCCGAGCGTTTTCTGATCGAGGACGACGTGCTCGCCGAGCGCGGTGCCTGGGAGCCCCGCCAAGAACCGCGGACGGTGCCGTGGAAGGCCGCCGTGCCCGTAGCAACGGACGCCAAAACAACTTCCCCGTTCCGGCCGAACCTGGCCGCAAGCCAGGGCACTCGCTGACTCGCAAGGTGAAGTCCGCACCGACTGTGCGAGGGCAGCGTCCTCTTCGCCACCACGCTGCTCGCCAGCGTGGAGCGGTGTTCAAGACCAGAGATGGCCACGAAGACATCGACTGCCTTCGCCACCACGCTGCTCGCCAGCGTGGAGCGGTGTTCACAACCAGAGATGGGCACGAAGACATCGGCTGCCTTCGCCACCACGCTGCTCGCCAGCGTGGAGCGGTGTTCAAGACCAGAGATGGCCACGAAGACATCGGCTACCTTCGCCACCACGCTGCTCGCCAGCGTGGAGCGGTGTTCACAACCAGAGATGGGCACGAAGACATCGGCTGCCTTCGCCACCACGCTGCTCGCCAGCGTGGAGCGGTGTTCACAACCAGAGATGGGCACGAAGACATCGGCTGCCTTCGCCACCACGCTGCTCGCCAGCGTGGAGCGGTGTTCACAACCAGAGATGGGCACGAAGACATCGGCTACCTTCGCCACCACGCTGCTCGCCAGCGTGGAGCGGTGTTCAAGACCAGAGATGGCCACGAAGACATCGGCTACCTTCGCCACCACGCTGCTCGCCAGCGTGGAGCGGTGTTCAAGACCAGAGATGGCCACGAAATCGGTTGCCTTCGCCACCACGCTGACGAGCAGCGTGGTGGCCCGAGGGGCGCGGGGCGGGCAGGCGGCTGGTTTTGAACATGGCTCCACGCTGACGAGCAGCGTAATGGCCCGAGATGGCGCGGGGCGGGCAGGCGGCTGGTTTTGAACATGGCTCCACGCTGACGAGCAGCGTGGTGGCCCGAGATGGCGCGGGGCGGGCAGGCGGCTGGTTTTGAACATGGCTCCACGCTGACGAGCAGCGTGGTGGCCCGAGATGGCGCGGGGCGGGCAGACGGCTGGTTTTGAACATGGCTCCACGCTGACGAGCAGCGTGGTGGCCCGAGATGGCGCGGGGCGGGCAGGCGGCTGGTTTTGAACATGGCTCCACGCTGACGAGCAGCGTGGTGGCCCGAGATGGCGCGGGGCGGGCAGACGGCTGGTTTTGAACATGGCTCCACGCTGACGAGCAGCGTGGTGGCCCGAGGGGCGCGGGGCGGGCAGGCGGCTGGTTTTGAACATGGCTCCACGCTGACGAGCAGCGTAATGGCCCGAGATGGCGCGGGTGAGCGCAAGGGAGGTAATTGATGGACAAACAATCGGGGTAAACGGTGGATTGTTGCTTCGGTGGCATGGGGGCGAAGTACCGGTGGCCTCTTCTGATCTCCGTTCCGGTAGCAGTTCAGGGGGTGA
>Ga0209723_1000255_pt1 | contig 105420 bp, 106 predicted proteins | sample BiotimSIPDNA_2_FD_185750 | JGI IMG/M metagenome (GOLD analysis project Ga0209723, IMG submission 185750) | Anaerobic biogas reactor microbial communites from Washington, USA - Biogas_R2 time_0 SIP DNA (SPAdes) (version 2) | ecosystem: Engineered > Bioreactor > Anaerobic > Unclassified | place... | reverse complement strand
TTCTTACAACTCTATCAAGCCATTGCCGATGATTGCTTGAGCGGACGATTGCTCGCCGGCGACAAATTGCCTTCTCGCCGCAAATTAGCAAGAGAGCTCCGTATTTCGGTCAACACCGTAGACAGTGCTTACCAGCAATTAGTATCCGAGGGCTATATTGAGTCAGTGCCCCGCAGCGGCTTTATAGTCCGCAAGTTATATGCCGGCCGCGAGTTGCCCATGCCTTCCGCTCCGAAGCTATCTACTCTCGAGAGCCCTCACCAGGGTCCTTTTCTGATGCGCTTAGACGAAGAACTCTTGCCGTCGGTATCCCTCGAGCCGATCGTCGATTTTTCTCCTTCCGGCGTCGACCTTACTTCTCTTCCCTCTGCGGATTTCAAAAAACTGATGCGCGATGTGTTCTCCTTACCGCCGGAAATATTTTTCGCGCCTTCTCCGCCGACCGGGACCTCGGCGCTGCGCCAGTCTATCTCGCGCTATCTGTCCCGATCAAGAGGACTGAACTGTTCGCCGGATCAGATTGTCATCGGCGCCGGAACCGACTTCATATTGCAATACTTGGTTCATCTTCTCGACCTCGCTGTATCCGTCAACGGCATCGCAATGGAAAATCCGCTCTACAGCAAAGCCTTTCAGATATTTTCGGCACTCGGCAAACCGGTCGATCTGATCGCCGTCGACCGCAACGGCCCCGATATCGAAGCACTTGAACGCTCAACATCCAACATCGTATACGTCACACCGGCTCATCAATTCCCGCTCGGTACGGTCATGAGCGCCGGCCGACGAGCCGAGATCCTGGATTGGGCGGCTCGCGCGCCGGACCGATACATCGTCGAAGATGATTATGACAGCGAATTCAGATATACCGGCAGACCGGTGCCGCCGCTCTCCGTGACCGGCAATCAACGCGTACTATACCTCGGAACATTTTCCAAATCGTTGTCTCCGGCCATGCGCGTCAGCTATCTCGTGCTTCCGCCTCACCTGGCCTATATTTGTCACAACCGCATGGATTATTTCAACAACACCGTATCCATGCACGATCAATTGTTCTTATCTTCATTAATAGACAGCGGCATATACGAGCGGCATATCAACCGGATGCGGACACTCTATCGCCGCAAACGCGACCACCTGCTCAAAGCGCTTCAGCCTTTTCGAGACGATATAGAGATTCGCGGCACCGACGCCGGGCATCACATCATATGCAAAATACGCCGAGCCTATTCCGAACAACAGCTGCTTGAGCGAGCGCTGGAAAACGGCGTCAAAGTATACGGCATTTCATCTTTTTACTTTGAGCAAGATGGCGTGACACCGCCGGCCTCGACGGTTCTACTCGGATACGCGGCGCTCGATAACGAGCAGATATCCAGAGGCGTCAGTAGTTTGGCAGAGGCTTGGAAGCTGTAGATAATTAGGCGCGTTCCGACTCCGGCAGCCGTGAAAGCACGGAGGCAGTTATTGTTGTGGATGCTATGGATATCCGCAAATAAAAAGGCTGCCTCTTCCGACTTATTTGCAAGTCAGTTGAGACAGCCTCTTGGTTATGAACGATTATGGACAAAGAGTGCTTATCGCGCCATCGCCGAACGGACAACAATTTCTGTTTCTCTTGCGATCGCCAGTTCTTCATTGGTTGGGATGACGAATATCTTAGCCTGAGAACCGTCTACCGAAAGTTCCTTTTCGACACCGCGGACGCCGTGATTCTTCTGCTCGTCGAGCTGCAAACCCATATAGCCGAGCCCGGAAGCAATGCTTTCACGAACAAGGTAATTGTTTTCACCTATGCCTGCGGTAAAGACCAGTGCATCGACACCGCCCATCGCTGCCGAATATGAGCCGACGTATTTTTTGCAGTGATACACGAACATATCCAATGCTAACCGCGCACGCTTGTTGCCGTTATTAGCCGCCTCTTCCAAATCGCGGAAATCGGAAGATACCCCGGATACGCCGAGTACACCGGACTTTTTGTTCATTAGGGAATCAATACCCTTGTGGTCGAGGCCCTCCTTTTGCATCAGGAAAGTGACGATCGCGGGATCGATATCGCCGCATCTTGTGCCCATGCAGACACCGGCCAACGGAGTTAATCCCATCGAGGTATCGATACAGACACCATGATCCACGGCAGCGATGGATGATCCGTTGCCCAGGTGACAGGTGATAATTCTCAAACTGTCAAAAGGCTTATCCATTAATTCAGCGCAACGCTGCGCCACGAACCGATGACTGGTACCGTGAAAACCGTAACGTCGAACGCGATACTCATCATACATCTCATATGGCAAGGCATACATATAAGCTGCCGCCGGCATGGACTGATGGAAAGCCGTATCAAAAACGGCGACTTGAGGTACGCCCGGCATAGCCGCTTCGCATGCCTCAATACCGGTCATGTTCGGCGGATTGTGAAGTGGTGCTAAATCAAAACATACACGGATAGCTGCTTTTACCGATGGGGTAATTAGTGCGGATGCCGAAAATTTTTCGCCGCCGTGCACGACACGATGCCCTACCGCGTCAATCTCCATCATCGATTGGATGACACCGTAATTGGGACTTGTCAGCAAGGATAATACTTGCTCCATCGCTTCCTTGTGATCCGGAAGATCGGTCTCAAGGACCACCTTCTCGTCTCCATTACGCGTATGCGTAATCAAGGAATCATCCAGACCTATACGCTCCGCTCCGCCCTTGGCCAGCACGGCGCCGGTCTCTGATTCGAAAAACTGGTATTTGAGGGAAGAACTTCCCGCATTAATAACCAAAACCTTCATGATATTGCTCCTTTATGTCTTCACATTGTCCGATTATCATCTTGTATGAACGTCAAATGGCTTGAACCGCCGTAATCGCAGCAACACCGACGATATCATCTGCGCTGCAGCCTCTGGAAAGATCATTGACCGGTTTTGCAATGCCTTGCGTAATCGGTCCGTAAGCCTCGGCCTTCGCCAATCGCTGAACCAGCTTGTAACCAATATTGCCGGCGTTCAAATCCGGGAAAACAAGAACATTGGCCTTGCCGGCAACCGGACTGCCCTTGGCCTTGCTGCTGCCTACCGAAGGCACAATCGCGGCATCCAACTGGAGTTCACCGTCAAGCAAGACATCCGGAGCTTTTTCTTTGGCCAGACGCGTTGCCTCGACCACTTTATCGGTCAGTACCGAATGAGCAGAACCGTATGTCGAATACGAAAGCATCGCAACAATCGGATCCTTGCCGGTCAACTGGGCAAAAGACTTCGAAGAAGAAATCGCAATTTCGGAGAGTGCGTCAGCATCCGGATTCTCGACCAATCCTGAGTCCGCGAAAAGGAATACGCCGTCTGCACCGAATTCACAATCCGGCACAACCATCATGAAAAAACCGGAAACCAGCTTGGTGCCCGGCGCCGTTTTCAGTATTTGCAGAGAAGGTCTCAGCGTATCGGAAGTACTGTGGCATGCGCCGGCGACCATACCATCTGCGACACCCATCTTGACCAACATAACACCCAGGTACATCTCGTCACGCATCAGTTTTTGTGCGGCTTCGCGAGCGGCCTCAACCGACGGAAACTTGCTCTTGCGCATTTCCACAAAAGCCTCAACATACGAATCATATTCCGGATAGTTTTCCGGATCAATAAAAACAGCCCCCGAAATATCCCATTCGCCGGAGCCATCAATTAATTTGTCCTTATTACCGAGTAAGATGACATTGACGATGCCGCGAGACATCAATTTAGCAGCGGCCTCAATCGTTCTGGAATCTGAAGCCTCAGGCAAAACAATGGTCTTGTTCGCGCTTCGCGCTCTCTCGATAATGGAGTCGATAAAAGTCATTCAATACGCCCTCTTTCTTATATATATTTAAATACCCAAGACAGTATATAGAAAAAAGCCGGTTCCGACAATGGAAATTAACGATTCTTATCGAAATTTTCGGCAAAAATCGTTACGACCCAAGTCTTTTTTCGTTTGCAACAGATACATCCTTGTATTCCGTCCGAAAGAAGGTTAAAACCAAGCGACCAAATCACTCGATCGGCAGTCCGAGCATCGCTTGCAAATTGTCCTCAGCGAAAACAATATTGCGCTGATCCACGACCTTTTTGAAAATTAAGTCCTTCCCGGGACTGGTATTGAGCGTCGCGACAAACCGGCTCATTTGATCTAAGGTGCGGACGTATAAATTGGAGTTACCTGTCACTGCCGCGATCTGAAGCGCCAATCCGTATGCCGATGTCAATTCATCCGATGAACTCGCCGATCCCTCAAACAAATCGTAAGTCGAATACAGATAACCGACATTAAAAATCTGCGTCTCCAAAAACGCCTTCGACTCCGGTGCCAAACGACCGACCTCCGCCAAGTGAAGCATGGTGTACATCGACGGTAACAGAGGAATCGATCGATCCGACCCAAAATGATAAACATATCCGCCATTGTCAGGCGAGTACGCCTCCGCATATAAAGGCAACGTATCGCTAATCCTGCCGCCCTCAACCAGCGCTAATGCCGAATCATACATCTCCTGATAAGCACTATCCGCCTGCGCCAAAAGAGAGAACGCGTAAAGATCCAGAGCAGACAGTTGAAACGCGCGATAGGACTGCTCGTCCTTCTCCATTTTCGAAAAATCATTGGGATTAAAAAATGCGATATACAGCTCCGGATTCTGAGCGCTCGTAATGTATTCAACATCACAATAGAAACCCGTCGCCTCGTCATAAATAGCATCCACAAATCGGACCACCTTCGACCAATCATCCGTCTTGCCCCATACGGCCTGATACTCCAGAAGCGCCCGAACATAAGCCGTCGTCGCCTGAAGACTCGGACCCTCCGTATTTCGCGTCATCAAAAGCCGCGCCTCCGGTTCAGCTAAATCATCAACGCTGACTTCGCCCTCGGAAATTCGTCCGCAAAGCAAACCGGACTCATGAAGATAATTCTCGTAAATGTAATCCGAAAGGGCATCAGCCGCCTTGCGATCCTCCAGACGAATGTAAACCCGAAGAAGAGAAATCTGATCCAACGCCTCAGCGTGAGGCGCATAAAGCGGCGTCATTCTGAGTAAAGCACCCGGCAACAAATAGCCGGAAGTGACCATCGGTGCGCGCCCCCCGCCGTCAATCAGCAAGGCTCGCGTGCGGGCGAGCATCTTATCCATATCAAGCACGCTGCCCTCCGCCGCCTCGTTCATCACCTCATCAAAAGCAATAAAATTCAAAGCGTAGGGCACCTCTTGGAAACTTTGGCGCGGCAACCACGCAAAAAAATATATCCCGATCCCTATCGCAAGTACAATCAACGGGACGCCAATCCACAAGAACTTCTTGTTCTTACGAGCACCTTGATTGACTGAAAAAGACTTTTTCATAAAAATGACTACCTCTGCTCGTCCTGATTGTGTAAAATTACATGATAAAGAATACTGACACATCTGTATAATCTACGGTCCCATTTTAACACAATCATACGACTCGTGAGGAGAAAACAGATTGATGAATACCGTTGCAATAATCACAGAATATAACCCTTTTCACAAGGGTCACGCATATCAGATTGCCAAAGCAAAATCAATTTACGGCCAGGATGCGACCATCGTGTGTATCATGAGCGGCCCGTTTGTCCAGCGCGGAGAGCCCGCCTTGATGTCCAAGTGGTTGCGAGCAAAGGCGGCCCTTCACAGCGGCGCAGATCTCGTACTAGAATTGCCGTTCACCTTCGCCTGCGCATCAGCAGAGCGATTTGCTCTCGGGGCAGTAGAAACCCTCAATCACACCGGCGTCATCACGGACTTGTACTTCGGCGCCGAATGCGACGACTTATCCTTGCTGTGTTGCCTCGCAAATGAATACGATGAAGAGAATCCGTTATACGTACAGACACTACAACACTACCTCAAAGAAGGACACCCCTATGCCAAAGCCCGCGAGCTGGCCATCACCTCCGTTTTCGAAAATGACGGAAGACCCGACCTCGCCGAGGCAGCCAAACGCATCCTACATCTGCCAAACAGTATTTTGGCACTAGAATACCTCATTGCACTCCGCAAAACCGAGTCCCCAATGAAGCCGACCGCACTTCTTCGAAAAGGCGCCGGATATCTCGAATGTGACGTCAATGCGCCATTTGCGAGCGCAACAGCAATACGCAACACAATCCAGGCCGAAATTCGATCAGATCGACTGTCCCCTTCACGCTTAGCCCTGCAGTTAAAAGGCAAACTTCCCGACATCACATTAGCCATGATGCTATCCGAATGGCAACAAGGCATCCGACCCGTCCACCCGGCGATGCTCGCACGCGAACAAATCATGCGAGTTCGCACCCAAAGTCTCGAACAGCTCGATCAATATGCCTATATGAGTGATCGTCTCCCCGGCCGCCTCAAAAACTCCGTCGATCGACTTCGAAACATCGACCTTCTTGAGTTACACGATACATTCCGCGACAGCGTCCAAACCCGAAGATATGCCTCAACCAGAATCAATCGCGCCCTGATAGCAACGCTAATCGGACACATGCAATCCGACATCGAAAACCTCGAACACCCCGAGTATATCCGCGTATTGGGATTCTCCTATCGCGGACGAGATGTCCTCCGTCACATGCGACGCTCCGCCACCTTGCCAATCATCGACAAGGCGTCAGATTTTTTAGACTCCGGTAAACATGCAAACTTTAAGCGTATGTGCGAACTCGATCTCAACGCAGTAGAATTCTGGAACCTCTATGCCGGACTACCTTACGGACACGAATTCGAGCAACAAGTCATCCGCCTCACCAGAAAAGAGACGGACAACCGGGAAATCATGTTACCGGGAGAATAGATCACCGGAAAAGAGACGAAAAATCGGGAGATTTGTCGTCGGGAGAATAGATCACCGGAAAAGAGACGAAAAATCGGGAGATTTGTCGTCGGGAGAATAGATCACCGGAAAAGAGACGGAAAATCGGGAGATTTGTCGTCGGGAGAATAGATCACCAGAAAAGAGACGAAAAATCGGGAGAGTAGATTCCGATGTTTGGCTGGGTTTCGTGAGAGTTGGAAGCCGGGTGACTGTAGGCGGCTAGGTTTCGCGAGTGCCGAGAGCCGGTCTGTATATCACAATCTAATACATACGAAATGGCTGTGTTTGTGCTGTTTCGTATGTGTTGACTTTGATTATCAGGCCAGCGCGAAACGGTTTGCTACACTCTAATACATACGAAATACCTGGGTTTGTGCTGTTTCGTATGTATTTACTTTGATTTTCAGACTAGCGCGAAACGGTTTGCTACACTCTAATACATACGAAATACCTGGGTTTGTGCTGTTTCGTATGTATTAACTTTGATTTTCAGGCCAGCGCGGAACGGTTTGCTACACTCTAATACATACGAAATGCCTGTGTTTGTGCTGTTTCGTATGTATTTACTTTGATTTTCAAGCGAGCTCGAAACGGTTTGCTACACTCTAATACATACGAAATGGCTGGGCTTGTGCTGTTTCGTATGTATTTACTTTGATTTTCAAGCGAGCTCGAAACGGTTTGCTACACTCTAATACATACGAAATGGCTGGGCTTGTGCTGTTTCGTATGTATTTACCGCCAAATTCGAATATTTTGAAACTTTTGGCGGTAATCTGAATTTTTCGCAAGGTGATACGAAGTCATGAGATGCTTCATTTACCGCCAAATTTCTGAGAATCGTCTGTTTTGGCGGTAATTTCAAATTTTCTCCTGTTCCCGATACAATGATTTTCTCAAGATTTACCGCCAAATTCGGATATTTTGTAACTTTTGGCGGTAATCTGAATTTTTCGCAAGGTGATACGAAGTCATGAGATACTTCATTTACCGCCAAATTTCTGAGAATCGTCTCTTTTGGCGGTAATTTCAAATTTTCTCCTGTTCCCGATAGAATATTCTCCCAATATTTACCGCCAAATTCGGAAGTTTTGAAACTTTTGGCGGTAATCGTCTGAAGCGAAACGTTTCGCGCCATCGCGAGCGCCACCACCGCCACGCCGCGATCCACCGCCAAAGCCAGAACCAACTCCGCCATCGCGAGCGCCACCACCGCCACGCCGCAATCCACTCCACCACCACCTCCGACGTCCACACCTATTCCGACCCCAACCCACGCCACCTCCACCTCCGCACCGCGATCCACCGCCCTATTCATTCAGGCGACGAAACGCTGCCGCCAAAATCCTCCGGATTCCGAAGACCTTGCGAAAACGAAATCCGACCGCAAAAAAGCCTCCGGAAACCGGAGGCCTTGCGAATCTGTGCTATGAGTTATGATACGAATCATAATTAACCGTCAGAACGATGAAATAACAAAATTACTTCGCAGCCTGAGCAGCCTTCATGGCCTTAACCATACGAGACTTCTTACGAGCAGCAGCTTTCTTGTGAATCAGACCTTTCGCAGCTGCTTTATCCAAAGCAATCTGAGCAACCTTGATCTGATCGGCAGCTTTATCAGCAGAATCGGCGACGGAGGCCTTCGCCTTCTTAACCACCGTGCGGAGCTCGCTCTTCTTCATTTTGTTCTGATCAGCCTTCTTCTGGTTCACCTTCACACGCTTGATCGCGGACTTAATATTCGGCATATCCTTCACCTCCATCTATAATTCATTCGTGACACCAAGCGATTTTATCACGATTTCCATGCCCGTGCAAGACTAAAATGATTGAGAAGCACAAAAAGCGATCCGACCTGCCCTATCACATGCCAAAATGAACGATGCAACAAAACCCGTATCACATTCGTCTATTTATTGTCCGAGAGAAGCGGCCGACATCTTGCCACATTTTGTGATGACTTCTTGTAATACCGACTTCCCCTCTCCGCGCATATATCGGAACTATAAATTTGAAAGAAGGAAAACATATGAAAAAGAAAACGATTGCAGTCATGACATTTATACTTGCATCCATCATGGCCATATCCGCATGTTCCGCAGCGAAAATGGAATCAGTGGATGTGGACGATTCTATGATGCGATCTCAATTAAGCAACGCAGAGAACAAAAGTGCGGATGCCTTTATCGCACCGGAAATCATCTATGACGAATCCAGCGGCGAAATGTATCAGGAAAACCCGGCCGCCGCACCGGATGAACTCGGTGTCACAAAATCGAATAACTCGAAAATCATTTACACCGCAAGCATCGCCATCCTTGTCAAGGATGCGGACAGCGCCATGGACAACATCGCTCAGTCGGCCATTGCTGCCGGCGGTTATGTTTCCGGATCAAGCTTCAATAATTATGATGATGAACGTTATGCTGTTATCACGGTACGCATCCCTCCCGAACGTCTTAATGAATTTACCGATTTGGTCGGTAGCCTTGGTGAGGTCGAGAATTCAAATCTTCAGAGCCAAGATGTCACCGAAGAATATATCGATATCGAGTCGCGCCTCAAGAACGCCCGCGCTCAAGAAATACAGCTTCTCGCGATAATGGAAGATGCGATCCGAATCGAAGACATCCTTCTTGTTCGCAATGAATTGAACTATGTGCAGCAAGAAATTGAGCAATATGAAGGTCGGTTAAGATATCTCGACAGCGCCGTTGACTACTCGACCGTTACTGTAACCATTTCAGAAAAGCCTGTGCCCCTAGATCCCAAGGTCGACCCGGACGAAGATGTGATCAAGCGCTACTCCTTCAAATATGTTCGCGACCGCATCGAAAAGGCCTTCAAGAACAGTTTTGCCGCCACTGTCAATTTCCTTGCTTCTATCCTCATCGGGCTCAGCACAATCGTCATTCCGCTTGCGATATTCCTTACCCCTATCATTATCTTGATCGTCATCCTCAGACTGCGCTCGAAAAAACGCCGCAAGGCTAAGAAACTCGCAGCCGCAAAGACCGCATCCACGACGAATACTGCGCCAAACGCAGTCGCCCCGGCGAACACAGCAGCATCTCCTGCCGCTTCGGACGACACGTCTTCGCCTGTCGAATGACCGATCATTGTCCGATTAACAAACGTTTTTCGTCTGGTCGAAGACTTCTTTCTCCGATTAACGACACGTCTTCGCCTCTAGAATGACAAACTAATAGCATTCTAAGACTTGAATGGTAATATCGTTCTGCTAAATAAATTCCGACTATAGGAGCCGACGCCTTGATAAGACGATCCGAATATTATTCGATCGCACATCAGGGGGTCGGTTTTTTCTTGATAAGACGATCCGAATATTATTCGATCGCACGTCAGGGGGTCGGTTTTTTCGTGAAATACGAAAAACAAGAAGAAAAAACTTTGTACTTTTGTATAATAGGAAAGATAGATAGGAGGGTTCTATGAGTAACATCAGACGATACGATAAAGATGACAACACGTCCTACGCCCTCGGCGCGACGCTTAGTATTGAGTTGCTCAAGACGAGACCGGATTGCGTCCGCCGTGTGTTCCTCCACAGTAAGCTTAATTCGCAAGAAGTTATTTCAACCATTCACGAGCTGATTGAGCAAGCCTCGACATCCATAGCCATTGAGACCAATGACAAGGCTTTTCGAATCCTCTCTCAGAAAGAGAATTGCTTTGTCATCGCCGAATTCGAAAAATTTACTGCGCCCATCGACGGGAGATCGCCTCATATCGTATTGGTTAACCCTTCAAATGCGGGCAATCTGGGTACAATAATCCGTAGTGCCGTCGGTTTCGGCTTGCCGGATATTGCAATGATTACGCCGGCAGCGGATCTTTTCGACCCGAAAACCGTACGGGCCTCCATGGGCTCACTGTTCCGGCTTAGATTTAGTCATTTTGATAATTTTGGTGAATATATGTCTGCTTTTCCGAATCGTCCGATTTATCCGTTCATGCTTAATGCCGCGTCAATTGATTTGCGCGAAGTAGCGATGCCCGAGACGTTTTCGCTGGTTTTCGGCAACGAAGCTACCGGTCTTCCGGATTTTTTCGCAAGTATCGGGACGCCGGTGCAAATTCTTCATAGCTGTGATATTGATAGTCTTAATCTCCCGATTGCGCTAAGCATTGGTCTTTATGCTGCGACGAAAGATAACCGGTTTTCACGGTAGTATTCGCATGTTCATATGGCTTTGAAGATTGATGGCATCTTCCCTAGACGCCCGGAGAGAGGTTTTTTTGCGCAATCTTGCGTCCCAAGGTCTTGAGCTCAATCACAATCAAGATGACTGCCAAGACCAGCGAGAGCGCGTCGGATACGGGCATCGAATAGAAAAATCCATCCAATCCCCAAAAATGAGACAGTATGAAATATAGAGGAATTAAGAACAACGCCTGTCGAAGAACCGTCAATACCAGAGAGATGACCGAACGGCCAATGTTCTGATAATAGTGTGATGAAATGACCACAAAGCCTGCCGCCGGCAACAAGAGAAAACTCTTGCGCATGCCAACCGTCGCCAGTGCAATCTGCTGCGCATCATTGGAAAAAAGCGAAGCTACTAAAGACGTTTTTAATGCGACGAATACCGCAATCGACACCGAAATCACCGATGCAAATCCTACAGCCGCAAAATATGCTTTGCGTACACGAGCGAAATTGCCCGCGCCGTAATTGTATCCGATAATCGGTTGAGCGCCCTGAGCCACACCAATCACCGGCATAATCGTAAACATTAATACCGATTGAATGATGGTCATCGCCGAGACCGCAAGATTACCGCCAAGCGCAACTAATTGGCGGTTGCCGACAATCTGAACCAGAGATCCCAACATCTGAACTGCAAAAGAACTCATACCGATGCCGATAACCGTTCTTAATATTCTGAAGTGCGGCTTGAGCGATGCGATCTTCAATGAGACCGGCGACTTGCCCAAGACAAAATAGACCACGACGACTAACAAAGACACGCATTGCGCAATGCCGGTCGCGAGCGCCGCGCCCTGGACGCCGAGACCGAATCCGAAATCCATTGTCCATGAAAACGCGCCCAGTTCGACGGTATATTCCTTAAAAATGAAAATAGGATCCAGAACCATATTGGTCAGCGCGCCAATCACTTGCGTCATCACCGCCCAAGTCGGGTGTCCGACGCCCCTCATCGTGCTCGACATGCCAAACTGAATCGCATTCACCAGATTAAACATCAAAATGACGCGTGCATAAGCCAGTGCGTGAGGTAATGTCGCCGCGTCCGTCCCGAACATCGGCAATAGCTTGTCGACGGTCAATAAACCGACAACCATCACCACAAATCCGACAATCGCCGAAACCGTCAGACAGCTACCCAAAACATCTTCCGCTTGCTTATACTCTTTCTGTCCGAGCCGAATCGAGATTAATGCCGTTGAGCCGATGCCCACTAAGACAATGAACGCAAAAGCGATGCTGGCGATCGGCATCGTTAACCCAACACCGGCCATGGCATCTTTGCTGTTTTCCATACGACCAATCCAAATTCGATCGACCACTGTATAAAATGCCTGAACCAACATGGCCAAAATCGTCGGGATCGAGAAACCGAGCATCAGAGGTATGATCGGTTTGTTCGCCAAAACCTTTTCGCGTTTATGTTGTTCCGCGCGCTTTTGACTTTTTACAGAAGTATTAATCATTAAATAGACCTCTTCTCAATAAGACTACACGACGCGCGACGAAATCCATCGCGTCTCATGAGCGAAAACACGAAGCATATTATACACCTTTACAAAACAAAAAAATTATAAAAGTATAATGCGACTTGCATGTCGTTGTGATAGAATTAAAATATATTTTTTGATGTCAGTTCATCAGAACTACAAGTATTCTATTAGGAGGTTATTATGTCTACAAATGACGGCAACTCAAGCAACAGAACTCTTTTCGGCGTTCTCGCCTACATTCCCCCGCTTTTTCTGATTGGTTTTCTTACATCCAAGAACGATGAATTCATTATGTTCCATGTCAATCAAGGCCTGACATTAACCCTGGCAGCATTCGTCATCGGTATCGCATCCGGAATTATCTCTGCGATTCCTATCATCGGCTTCATCGGATACATCACAGGATCGTTGATTGGATTAGCTACAACTGTATTAGCCATTATGGGCATCATCAACGTTGTTAACAACCAGATGAAGGAGCTCCCGGTCATTGGCCAGATTCGTCTGATCAAGTAATTCCTGATCAACCCGGATTCGGAGAATCCTACCACACAGTAAATACCACAAGCCTGTTACGGACGCACGACTCGATCGGCACGGAGCAGGCTTGTTGTTATTTCAGCCATCGACACCGTGCGGATTTTTCGAATCGGCAAGTCGATGCCATATCGTTCTAAACTTTCGCCACAAGCTTTGACCACAACTTCCATGTCACAAAGTATTTCGAAAAACCGCAAAGCCTTTGATCCTTTTTCGAACAACAGCACCCCGCGATGATAGACCAGCACCTCATCCGGAAGTTCCTGATGGTTGCAGACACGCTCAAGAAAATGCATCATCAACTCTCGTCCGTGCGGCTCATCCCCGACACCGACCGCATCAGAAGACAATGCCACCACCGTCACGCCCGATCGACGGACTTCATCATAGGCCGCGAGCATCACCTCGAGATCCGGTTCTTTTTCGCGAAAAATCGGATCCGAAACCGCTATGCCCGGTGAACTGGTGTTGTGATAATAGAAATCTTCAAAATCAACCATGATTAACCATCCGCCCCCGTCAGTAGATCCATGGACCTCGGAATGGCATCCTTTGCATTGCCCCAAGGCATATCTTTGTTGCGATAATCAAACTTAAGTGTAAAGCGATGCACATCATCCGTCAGTTCATCAAAACCCGTCTGATAAGCCGCAACCAGATCCGGCACAAACGTCGCCGCTTTGTTCTGCGACAAATGCTTCGCAGCGCCGCGCAACAAAAATGCCGTATGCTTCATACAGTGCGCTTTCACAGATGAAAACGATTTTCTGAAAGCCTCGTCTTCAAAGTACATCCAGAAGATAACATCCAAGTACCGCGCCATCGTAAACGCCACCTTGTCACAGACAATGCAGGAATCCACACGCTGCGAAAAAGTATCCGCCATATCCTCCAAACGCTTTTTGTAATCGCCGTCCCGGCCCTTCAGAAGTGACCGACCGTTGGGGGCCAAGGATGCGAGCGGCGCCGACAAGTCGGAACTCACCTGAACCAAGTGTGTATGAATCATCAAGCCTAAGCCCAGACGATTGATTTCGGCAGCGTACATTTTCGTGAAGTGTCGACGACAAAATCCATGTTTGTTCGTTGCTATCCGGGTGTCCGGCTCCATGAGAGACGCCCCGAGAAAATATTCCAGTGTGGACTTCTCAATATCGGCCTCCAATCGGCATAATGGGCACGCGCAACCGGACTGATAGGCATCGTTAACCGGAATGGTGTAAATTTTTTCTTTCATAATTGGTTATGCTCCCCGTCTCCATAATTTATCCGTGCGACGATTGGAAAATGTCAGTTTATGTCACGTGAACCAACCGCTTGGCCCGAACATCAATCGCGACCGTGTTGATTGAGGAATATTCTTCGATATATCTTCCGATTCGTTCCTGTGACTCCTGTAAAACTTCTTGCGCATTGTATCCGTATACCAATGCCAAATCGACACTCAGCGCAAAACCGTAGACTCTCTTTTCGGTGCGAAAACGAACCACATCGTGAACACCCGGAATACGTCTCAAAATAATGCGCACTAAATCCAGAAGTGCTTCATCGGAAATCGAATACGAGCCCAAACTCGAAAACGTCGGACGAACCATGGTGCGCTCGGAATCCGGTGCAAACGGTGCCAAACCTTTTTCTTTGTCTAATCTGCGTCTCAATCGGTTGAGAGGGTCTGCGAAATAGCCCGAAAACTCGTGCTTTATCTCCATGCTTGGAACCGGAATGGTGTGAAGGCCTTCCGAAAGACGCGTGTGCTTTGCCAGCTGCATTTCGGCCTCAGAACTTATGTCTTCGATACGAATCAACATAGCAGGCTGCGGCAACCACAAGTTCTTGCAAATCTTTTCGAGCATGGCATCTGATGTTCCGAGAATCATCAATGTGGTCGGTTGATGCTCTGCCAAAGCACGCCGCATAACTGCGGACCGGCTCTCGTCAGCAAACAGGGCCTGCCGAACCGACTCAAGCTTCGTCGCAGCTTTTTTCGCAGATGAACCCGCGACGATTCGGCTCCCGTTAATCAGGAGCCCGTCGTCAATAATGTAATATATGGCGTTATCTCGGGCAACCTGAATGGCGCGGGTACTCTTTCCCGTGCCCGAAGATCCGATAAAAGCAACGATTGTAATTTCGGCTAATCGCTCTCTGAGTGCGGTCTCGCTATTCAACGAATCATCTGACTGTTTCTCCGCGCGACTATGAGCGATGTTGTCACCGATTTTCTCGAAACGCTTCAATGTTGCCATTAACTCAGGAATCAGAACCCCTCTCTTGAGAAGGGTCTGAGGCTCAGCACCCGCCTGTGCGTCTTTTGCCTTGTCCTTATCCGGATTCATTTTCTTGTGATCCAAGACACATCCCTCGCCTTAAGACATTCTGTCGAATTCGTGAAAACGACTCAGTTATCCCAATTGTGATAGACATCCTGAATATCGTCATTCTCTTCCATCTTTTCCAATAGACGCTCAAGTTGAATATTCGCCTGTTCGTCTTCAACGGTTACAGTGTTAATCGGTGCCGGCCCATGGGCTGTATCCGCAAAAGCGTAACCCTTTGCTTCGAGTGCATCCTTTACCATATAGTAATCATCGTAAGACGTAATCACTTCATAATAATCTTCTTCAACAAGAAAATCCTGCGCACCGGCCTCAAGCGCATCCATCATCACCTTTTCCTCGTCATCAAAGGCTTCCGAATCGATAATGATTGAACCCTGCTGCTGAAACATAAACGCGACACTACCCGAAACGCCCATGTTGCCGCCGTATTTATCAAAAATATGACGCACATCACCGGCGGTCCGATTGCGGTTATTCGTCAATGCACGAACCATAATCGCCACACCGGCCGGACCGTAACCCTCGTATACAATCTCTTCATAATCATCACCGTCATTGGAGCCGGAAGCCTTCTTGATTGCACGACTGATATTGTCGTTGGGCATATTGTTAGACTTCGCCTTCGCAATCGCATCCTTCAGACGGGAATTCGACTCAGGATCCGCTCCTCCCTGCTTGACGGCAATTGCAAGCTCCTTGGCCATCTTGGTGAAAATAGCACCCTTGACCGAATCCGAAGCCTCTTTTCGACGCTTAATGTTGCTCCACTTGGAATGACCTGACATAAAAAACCTCCGTGTTGTCCTTTTAATAAGTATATTATATCATGACCCGCGATCAGAATACCCCACCCGAAAGAGCGGCAAACGAAAGCCACGCAAAGCCCGCCGTGACTAGTCCGATATAGCGAACAGATCGGTCGACCACAAAAATCGCTCGGAATAATACGTAAGCCATTGCAACCGGTAACGCGACCGGAAACCCTAAAACAAAACCCAGGACCAATACCAAGGCATCCGACAAACGCACCGCATACCGTTGTGGCGAAAAATAGGACCGGAAGCCTCGAAGTCTTAGCGCCGACAGACGATAAGCCGCTTCGTTATCCGTCGCCACATCTCCGGTGAAAAATACGGATAACAATACAGCCAGACCGCATACGCTGGCACCTAACGCCGCCGAAATCAATATTTTTCCGGCAACCGGCCTTTCGAAAAACAGCAACGCGAATCTCAACAATCCGATAACGGCCACCGCCAGTACCGAGCCCTTAAGGCCTTTACCATGATCGAATTGAACCATGCTCGTCACAATCAGCACCGAACCTAACACTAATAACATCAAAAGCTTAATCATATTAATGACGTGCTCTGTCGAAAAATCATACCAGGGCAGGAAAATCCAATTCGTTCTCAACAGTGCTGCGGAAAGAAACACCATCCCGGTCATACCTTCGATCTTCGCATATCGGGACGCGATCGGCGAACCGCAATATCTGCACTTGCCTTTCAAAAAAAGCCAACTAAAAACCGGAACCAAATCCCTCACACCTAAATTGTGCCCACAATCCATGCACATCGAATGCCCCTTGGCGACATTTCGTCCAGCCGGGATCCGATAAATACATACATTTAAAAAACTCCCGATGATTAATCCCAAAAGGCCGATATAAACGATAAAAAGCAGCGAGATAATCGTTTCAGGTTGAGACATTATCGAGACCGCCGCCTGCGCAGAAACCTCCAAAGGATCTCTCGTATTCTGAATTAAGCCCCAAACGAGCTTTGCCATCTTATCATCCTCCATAAAAACATTCGGAGATTCTTGCCGAAAATCGAGAAATAACTACGCTTCAGCGCATAACTCACTCAGTAGATAATACTCGAATAAGATAAGTTTGGCATCTTTTTTCATAAAAAATAATATATCAGAAAGTACAGCCGACAAAAAAATTGTATAATTTATCCCAAAAGTTAAAATATTTTTGCAAAACAGTTCTATATGGTGTATTATTTAATGGCTTTCAAGCGTATAATAACTGATAAATGTATGAGTTTGACCCTTTTAAATGAGAATGTAGATTAGTTGATATCATCTTCATCTTGCATAGAGATTTGATGTTTTCTATTTTACACTATACAAAAGTTGCTCTCATGGTGTAAATTACACAGTAGGGGTCGGTTTATTTATTTTATATTTATAGAATTTGCCCATAACCGGCACCTTAATATACTTTTTTGACGGAGGACACGATGAAGCGACTGGGGGACATATTAATTGACAGTGGTTTCTTGACCGCTGCAGAACTGGCAGAAGCGCTTTCAGCACAACAAGGATCCAACAAAAGACTCGGTGAAATCATCGTAGAGATGGGGTTATTGACCGAACTTGACATTTTAAGGGCTGTGTCCAGTCAATACGATATCCCGATTATTGACCTTCAAAATGTTGATATTGATCCTAATGCGTCCAAAACCGTATCCGAGACATATTGTGAAGAGAATTTGATTATCCCGATTGGCTACGAAGACGATAAGCTCGTTGTTGCACTTTACGATCCTCTGAATATCCTGGTCGCAGATGACTTGCGCTTCCGCACCGGCAACGATATTATTCCCATGTTGGCTACTAAGAATGCCATCCGCGAAGCTATAAAGCTGAATTTCGGTAAAGAGACCGCTCAACGTGCCGCTGCAGACCTCGAGCAAGAGATGGATCTCGCAGCCATGAGCAGACTCGGTGAACAGATTACCGACGAAGTTAACCAAGCCCCCGTCGTTAAGCTCGTCAACTCTATGATCGAGTTTGCGATTCGAGCTAACTCTTCCGATATTCACGTTGAGCCCATGGAGGACCGCGTCCGTGTCCGTATCCGTATCGACGGCGTCTTGTCCGAGATTATGAGTAACCCTGTTGCTGCTCGAGATGCAATTATCACGCGTATCAAGATTATGTCCGGCATGAATATCGCCGAGAAGAGAGTGCCTCAAGACGGTCGTATTCAGACACTAATTAACGGCCAGCCGGTAGACATGCGTGTATCCATACTCCCTACCGTTCATGGCGAGAAGACCGTTATTCGTATTTTGGCCAAGAACGATGCGAACCTCAACCGTAAATACCTGGGTATAAATGCTCACAACAACGCAATGATTGATCGCATTATCAAAGTACCCCAAGGTATTTGCCTTATTTCCGGCCCAACCGGTTCCGGTAAGACCACGACGCTATATACACTCCTCTCTGAGAAAAATGATCCCGAGACCAATATCGTCACAGTTGAGGATCCGGTCGAAATTCAAATTCCGGGCATTAACCAAGTTCAAGTTAATTCAAAAGCCGGCATGACTTTCGCCAGCGGCCTTCGCTCTATTCTTCGTCAGGATCCGGATATCATCCTCGTCGGTGAAATTCGAGACGGAGAAACTGCAGAAATTGCAATGCGTGCCGCCATCACGGGTCACCTTGTTTTCAGCACAATCCACACCAACGACGCTGTTTCATCCATCAATCGTTTGATTGATATGGGTCTTGAGCCCTTTATGGTTGCCTCAGCTTTAGTCGGTGTTGTCTCGCAGCGACTCGTCCGACGTATTTGTACCAATTGCAGGATCGAGTACGAGCCGGATCCTATCGACATTGAAGTTTTGAAGCTCAAGCCCGGTCAGAAGTTATATCACGGAGAAGGTTGTACCGAATGCTCCGGAACCGGATACAGAGGACGTATTGCCATACACGAGATTGTCATCATGACCAAAGCCATGAAACAGTTACTTGACAGAAGAGCCAGTGAAGGAGAAATGCGCGATCTCGCCATTAAAGAAGGGACGTTAATGCTCGCCGACTCAGCTGCTCAACTTGTGCTTGAAGGAATAACTACAGTTACCGAAATGAACAAGGTAACTTACTCAATCGACTAATTACTAAGGAGGAACAGAAATGGAAGCATTTTCACTATCCATGGATGCGATCTTGACGGAAGCAGTCAGGCGCCAAGCTTCTGACACGCACATCACCGTCGGTTTGCCGGCTATGATTCGCGTGCATGGCGATCTTATGCCCATGAACTCTAATATTCTGACGCAAAGCGATGCTGAGTTCTTGTGCAAATCAATGCTTGACAAGTCACGTTTGCAATATCTTAACGAGAGAGGTGAAATTGACTTCTCATACGTCGTTAAGGATTACAGCCGTTTTCGTTGCAATATATATAAGCAGCGCGGTAGTTATACTCTTGCAGCACGTACGATTACAACGGAGATTCCGACTTGTGAGAGACTCGGGTTACCGGAACTCTTTAAAGAACTTGCTCTTAAACCTCGTGGCTTGATTTTGGTTACCGGACCAACAGGTTCAGGTAAATCAACGACCTTGGCTGCTATGGTTGGCCATATTAACCAGACACGCCGCTGTCACATTCTCACGCTTGAAGAGCCTATTGAATATTTGCATCGTCACGGCGAATCCATGATTAACCAGCGAGAAGTTCACGAAGATACACTTTCATTTGCGAACGCGCTCCGCGCGGCTCTTCGTGAAGATCCTGATGTCATTATGGTCGGCGAAATGCGCGACCTTGATACAATTGCTACTGCAATTACAGCATCTGAAACCGGTCACTTGGTTATGTCTACTCTACACACCAGTAGCGCCGGCGATACGATCAACCGTATTATCGACGTTTTTCCGCCGCATCAGCAAGATCAAATCCGTGTTCAACTTGGCGCTGTTCTCGTTGCCGTCATCTCTCAGACTCTCGTGCCGAGAGCAGACGGGTCCGGCCGAATTGCCGCATTTGAGATTCTGTTGGCTAACGATGCCGTTCGCAACTTGATCCGCGAGGGCAAGACGCACCAGATAGATAATACTATCTCCACCAATATTAAGTCCGGAATGTGCTCTCTCGATTACTATTTGGCGGAACTCGTAAAAAAGAATCTCATCACAAGAGAATGTGCGTTGACGAGATGCCGAAGCGCCGAGGAATTCCGAAGATTCCTCTCCAACACAGGAAGTGCAAATGCGAGCTCCGGATTATTCGATTCGCTCGAATATTGATTTAGCCAAATAGGAGGTTTAAGAAATGCCAAACTTCAGATATGAAGTCATAGATGCCGCCGGTAAGACCAAAAAAGGTGTGATTGAAGCCAATAATTTGGTTGACGCTACCAAAATGCTAAAATCCGATGGCAAATTTATATCAAAAATATCTGCCGATAAGGGTCCTGGTTTTTTGAACAAAGAAGTCGGAAATCCTCGGCTTAAATCCAAGGATTTGATGTTGATGTGTCGGCAACTGTCTTCTCTCTTAACTGCCGGTATCACAATAATTCGTGCTCTGGACATGCTTTACCAGCAGACCGAAAGCAAAAAAGCTAAAGCGGTAATCGGTTCTATTTACGAAGGGATTCAGTCCGGCAAAACTTTATCCGAGGCGTTCAGAGATCAGAGCCGCGCACTTCCGGATATTATGATCAGCATGATATCCGCTGGTGAAGAATCCGGACGTTTGGATGACGTTATGGCTCGTCTTTCAGCTCACTTTGAAAAGGACACTAAGCTCCGTAATAAAGTTGGACAGGCAATGGTTTACCCCATGATTCTCGCTATCGTAACCGTGGGAATCACGCTCGGACTAATGATTTTCATAGTTCCAAAGTTTTCCGCGACGCTCTCCGATCTTGGAGCCGAAATGCCGGCAATCACTTTGTTTGTTATGAGTATCAGTAATTCATTAATAACTTATTGGTATATTTATGCATTGCTGGTTTTTGGTGCAGTCTTTGCCTTTAAGACATTTACACGTTCAGAGAAAGGCGCTTTTCTCTGGGATAAGTTCAAACTGAAGTTACCGATTGTCGGAAAGTCCGTGAGAGCAACCGCAGCCGCAAGATTTACTCGAACAATGGCTACATTGCTCCGAAGTGGTATTAATGTTTTGGAGTCTATGGAGATAACCAGTCGCACGTTGGGTAATAAGGTCTTGGAAAGCCGACTGTACGATGCTCGAAACGATATCCGAAAGGGATCTTCAATTTCGCGCTCGATTCGCGGAATAAATGAATTCCCACCGATGATATATGCAATGACCGCTATCGGAGAAGAGTCGGGAACATTAGATTCTATTCTTGACAAAGCGGCCGATTTTTTTGAAGAAGAAGCTGACACTGCCATCGGAAAAGTGACTGCAGCAATGGAGCCGATCATGATTATTGTCATGGCTGTCGTGGTATTGTTCATTGTTATCGCTGTCGGCGCTCCGGTTATGTCTATTACACAGAACATACTCTGATAACACTAATTACCCGAAAGGAGAGAAATCATGGGAAGTCTCTTAAACAGCTTTGGTGGCGGTTCGTTCTCAATTGATGCATCCAGCTCAAATCTCAAAATAGTCGTTGGAAGTTTCAATAAGAAGTCCGGATTTGTTACCGTAGACAAATTTACAACTGTTCCTCTTGAATCCGAAACAATTGCCGACGGGGTCATATCTGATCAATTCGGAGTTGTTATGGCTCTCAAAAACGCTCTTGCAAAGATGGATGTCACATCCAAGCAAGCGACGTTGACAATCGAAGGCAGTTACCTTCACTCAAGAGATCTTGAATTGCCGGCCGTACGCCCTGACCAGCTTCGGGATATGGTTCGGTACGAAATTCTCGGACAAAGCTCTGCGAATCGTGACATGATAGTCGAATACATTATCTCCGGCAAGTCACTTGACGAGGAGACCAAGCAACAAAAGTACAAGGTTCGCGCAACCGCTGTTCCAAAAGAAGTCGTTACCGATTTCAGAGATTTACTCAAGACATGCACGCTCTCACCTCAGACGCTTGATGTAAATCCCAACGCCGTACGCAAACTGTTTCGCTCCGGCACAATTAACGGAACGACAAATATCGAGAACAGTACTTTATTGCTGATTGAGCTTTCCAGTAAAACAACTAATATCACTGTTCTCGACAAAGGCTTCCCGGTTCTTTCTCGCAGACTCCAATTTGGTCATTCTAATATTCGCCAAGTTGCAGAGACCGTTAAGAAAATCCAATCCAATACTGCAGACAAGACATCTATCCTGACGCGTCGTTTGCAGGTGGTCAAGGGCGAAAATGTTAAGCAAGTGGATATTGCAGATATTGACGTCTGGAATGAGACAGTCAAGGACGAACCATCACTGAGTAGCGCAGTATCCGCCTACTTTAAGAGCTTAACAGATGCAGTATCGCGTACCGCACAGTTTTCAATTTCTAAATTCAAACTAGATAGCATCAGCACTTGCTTTTTATATGGCAGCGGTGCTCAATACCGTCGAATTGACAAAGAATTATCTCGTCAGCTCGGCACGCAAGTAGAAGTATTAAATACGCTAAGCACCATTGCCGCCCCTAAAGATTTTATTCTTTCAGAGTACGTCAATGCTTGTGGTGCATTAATTCGTGAAAATTAAGAAAGGAGGTATCAAGATGAATTTATCAAAAGGCGACTTTAACAAAAAGGATATGAACTTCTTTTCAGAATTTTCATCTTCCGGAATTAGAAATGCCAGAATACTCACTGCCTCTCTCATCATCTTCATAATCTTCGCCATATTTGGTTTCGGTTTCTTTCTTGTCATTAAGGTTCAGACAGCCGGAGTACAGCGACAGATTGATACTATTACTCAGGAGCTTAAGGACGAAGACAATTTATCCGCTATTGTTGACTTTGAAACCCTTTCAGTCGAAGTGAACCAGCTTCGTGATTATGTGTACGTTCTCACAGACTTATCTTATCGTCTGAATTCTTTACCTTTCGCTGAAAGCAAAGTTCTTGATACTTTGACCGAAGAGATTCCATATGAGTTATCACTGACGTCCGTATCTTATAAGGACGGCGTGGTTGTTTTTTCCGGTACTTCAGATAATTATCAGGCCCCACTCGATTATGCCGCGCTGCTTCAGTCAAAGAACCTTTTCACTTACGTTCACGTCAACAGCATTCCGTACACCTCGCCGGATGCGACGCTAACGGAAGAAGAAGCTCTCGTTGTTAATCGATATCAGTTTCAGTTGACAGGTATGCTTGAATCCACGTATTCCGTAAAATTCACTCGTTTACTTAATACTGATCCCAAGATATCCCTTTCTGTCCCAATTATAAGAGACTACAAAGCCGGTGAGAGTTATGGAGAAACGAATATTTCCACTTATACTCAGGACGGTGTCACATATTCTCTCGAAAAGATTTCTATTAACGGTGAATTTATATCTGAATCTGCGTTTAACGAAATGATCTCATCGGATTCCGTCACCGGTATAGCATCTACAAATGTCGAGATAGAACTTCTCTACAAGGCACCGGAAGTTGTCACGGAACAGGAGGGTAAATAATTATGTTTAAAATATCTACTCGTGAGACTGTTTTGCTTATATTACTAATTGCTGCCGTATTTTTCCTTCTATTTTTCTTTATAATTATCGGCCCCGCGCAAGACAATTTCTCTGATAAGAAGGTCCAACTGGCCACTTTACAAAGCCAGAAGGCTGCAATGGATAATACTATAGCTGCAGGCAAGAGTTTGGCATCTCTGAAAATAGATTACGAGAACCAGGCTGTTGAATTTGAAGGCACATTGTTGCCAACCATAAAGTCCGAAGTCATCGCTCAAATTTTGCAACAAAAGTTTGTCGACGCAGGTATTCCGTTTTTTGTCACCACAGAAAGTGCGTCGCCACAATACTATCAGACCATGATGCCCGACGGAAGCTTCAGCCCTAACCAGCTTCTATCTGTCCGTTATATGTTGAAAGTATCCGGTTCTGATGGCGTGTTCCCAACAATCTTGGATCCCGTAGATTCGGAGGCGCCTTCATTAATCGGCTTCAAGGAATTCACTACCGCTCTAAAAGATATCGAGGACGATTTGCCTGCCTCCATCAAGATTTATTCGATAAGTCTTGAAGATTCAAAGGCCGGATTTATGTATTATCAAGTTGAGGTCGATGCATTCGCCTATAGTCTGCCCGATCGATTATCTGCTCCTGATATGGATCAGACCTATGTCAATTGGCAGGGACAAGATGTTACGACTCTCGATCTTGGCGGCACTGTAGGGATACCCTTTATGTTAATCCCGCCTACCAGCTTCCCCCCCGATGTCGAGCGTCCGTACACACTACTCCAAATCACTCCTGAAATGATCCTAGAAAAATCATTATTTTCGGAGTTATATAATCCAGACGCTACCAGCGATCCTGCCGTTACCGATCCGGCCGCCTAAGAATCAACCCGCGACATAATAAAATGCATTCATTCTCATTTATGACACATTATTTCACTTTTATGTGAAAATTATTCAAATTTGCTCTTGCAATTATTAACAGCCGTGCTATAATAAAAACAAGAAACAATTAACACACTCACACAGGAGGAACAATTCATGAAGAAGATTTCTAAGAACAAAAAAGGTTTTACACTCGTTGAAATGGTTATCGTTATTGCTATTATCCTGATCCTGGCTTCTGTCATTATCTTCTCTGTCACCAAATTCATCAACGCTGCAAATAGTGCTAAGGATTCCATTGGTAAACACAACGCCGAGATTGATAAGGTTGTTGCTGATCCGGGTATAGATCAGTTCTTTAAATAATTATTTATTAATTGCATAGTTTATTAAGTTAAAAAGAGAGACCTTCGGGTCTCTTTTTTTGTATGATTATGTATCAGTTCTATATAGGCAGATAACGTTATATTTCTATTCCGATCAATCAAATGTACTAAATCACACATCCAAAAATCAGAATATTGATTGGCAGCATGTATTCGGGACCAATTGCCATTCATAAAGTTTAAAATTGCGTTACATTTACTCTTTATACTGTTTTTGAAATGTGTTATAATTATGACAATATTAGCAAGATCATTGAGGAAATTATATGAAACGTATATCTAAGTGCAAGAATGGATTCACACTTGTGGAGGCTATCATTGTTGTCGCTATCATTTTGATACTTACTTCAGTTGTGTCTATCTCAGCTCTTCGTTTTATAAGAGCCGGAGAGAATGCGAGTGCTTCTGTGAACGAGTCTCAAGAGAAGGTCAGCCTTTCTATAGCAGAAGCGAATGAGAATTTTCGTAAAGCCGGTTTCAATTAAGGAGAAATAGCATGAACAGAATATCTAAGAAATTTCCGGGATCACACAATTCCGCTTATGGATTCACCCTTCTCGAGGTTATTGTTTCTGTAGCGCTCCTGTTAATAGTTTCATTTTTTATATACCAAGGTTTTATGTCCACCATACAGTATTCTGCAAATACTTCCGGGTATGAGATGAGCGCACAAACAGCCAAACTGAATGCTCAGTTTGCCTTAGCATTGAATGATCCCGGAACGGTCAAGGGTTTATTTATCAAGCCCGAGACCGGTACTAAGATCGTGCTTTCCGTTAATTCTCATACATTTAAGCCCAGCACTTCTCTGATTGACGGAGACGTCCAATTTAGTGAGACTAGCTCGCTACCTGCTACTAACCGTTACTCTTTTTCCTTTAAAGAACGCAGCTGCCCAACCCCCGGGTGTACGGGCAAACTATTTTGGTACGAGCATACAAATGATGAAGATGAAACTGTTATACGACAATCTTGTACAGAAGAATGTGGCTATGACATGCTCAAACCCTAATTCCACTTGTTCACGGAGGCTTTGCAATGAGAAAAATCAACAAGTCCCAATCCCATAAATCAAATATCGGATTTACTTTACTTGAGATGGTATTAGTCATTGCCATTTTACTAATTGTTATGCCAATGATTGTCTCTTCCTTTATTCTGGTCATTCGTTCTCATCAAGGCGTTACTTACCTGAATGATGCAAAGGATTTAGCTTCTCTTACAGCTAAAGTTATCGACAATCGATTGATAAATGCCAATGAAATAATGATTTCAAACGATAACGGTGGTGCCAGTGGTTTTAAGGTATTACATTTTAATAATGGTGACGTTCTCGTTGACGGAGTTCCGGCGTTTGATTATCCCCACTACACTATTAATGGTGTACGCAAGTGGAATATCGTTGTCACTTTCTCTGCAGCACCTGCCGCTTCTTCTGTTCGATATAAGGTTGATATTGTTGAGAATAGTTCCGGTGACGTGTATTACACTCTCGAATCTTCCGCATATTTACCGAATACAGATTCATCTTCATTTACCGGAACCGATGGCTCAACGGTCAAGTTCAAATATCCGTGATTTGAAATAGTCACTCTCAACCATTGCTGTGTCGGAGAGTTTTCTTCGACACTTTTTTGTTATTAAAGTAGTAGCGATGCGCATCTATGAGAGCTTTTTGGATAAAGCAATCCCAACGATTTGCTTGCCGTAGAAGTAGCGCAGCTGCATTTCTTAATACCTGATGTGTTTTCGCCAACTCTCTCTGACCCAGGCCGCTGTACTCAGCCATCACAATGGATAAATAGTCCGACATCTTAAGCCTTCGCTAACTCTATTCTGTCTTATGACAGTTTTTGATCTTACAAGCATATTTCTTTGAATGGCTCTCTACTACGCGGCAAGTGTCTCTCAAGTCCAGCGTGTGTGGTTATCTTCTACGCACGCTTGGGGCTAATCTGGCGCGGTTTACAGTGTATATGCAATACTCAGCTCGACCGCACGGGTACAGGCCGATTCCGGACATTATCTCACCGGAATACTAAATGTGCCTCTCTCCTTCATGTAAGCCCTCGAGTTGTTATCTGTCGATCCCTAAATATGCGTATGCGGTCACAAAATGAAAAGGCATCTCAGAAAATCCTGAGATGCCTGAATGAATTTCAGTTCTGGAATCCATTATGGCTGAAGATATTGATAGGACTCCACTTCGTACTTAGACACCAAGGGTTGCTTCGGTTTAGAAATCGGGTCTCCGGGGCCCAGTATATAAGGCAAATATATCTGACCATTATCATAACCTGAAAAATCTTGGAGGTTATAAAAGTCTCTGGACTCTACTCTGCCAATATAAAGGGATTTATGAACCATACCAAATTTCCCGGGTACATCTGAAGCCGTCTTATCCGGATTTCCATAAAGACCAACATATGCCTCAAGAACTCCTCCCATATCAAGATGAACTGTATTCGCTCCGACACCTAATATATAAAGGAACGGCTTATAACTCGTGTAGTCTGCATTCGCAAGTGAAGGATCACTTATTAATTGTTGTAAGTTAGCAGCAATAACGGATAAATCGCGGTCGGTTGAAACAATACCATGAAAATTAGAAGTGTTTTTCTCAATTGTCAACTTGACACCGGGTGCGAGAATAATTCTTCCCCAATAAGATCCACCGTTCACAAACTCTATAAGTCCCGTTGAACTAATTTTGAAAGTCCCGGACCCAACCAGATATAGAGTAATATCACCTCCGGACAAATCCATCTTCCAATGTGCGTTAAGTGCTGAAGCAGATGATACGTTAACATAATACGATGAACCGGAACGCTCGATATCTGTACCGACTAAAGCAGTCAAATTCTCACCACTCGTAGAGATTGCTTCATTGTATCCTGTCATAGATATAGCCTCTGATGTCGACCTAACTTGTCGATTCGCTGCTACAGAAAAATCAGTGCCGGTATAGAAATCGACTAAACTCTTCAGGGTTGCATTTGCAGAATCGTCAATTGACTGAGTGGTCCAAGTGTTCCCAGCGAAAGAAGATGAGGCTTGAGTTGCTCCAAGGTCAACTCTAGTCCCATTAACAGCATAATGCGTAGTATCAACGAAAGTTGTTCCGGTATGAACAAATAGTCCGGCAGTCCTAGAGACCATTCCATTCGTATAACCCTTGTACAACGTATTCTTTAAGTACATACCTTGGGTTGCCGAAATCGGTACCCAGTCTTTATTCCATGCAGCCTCATATCTTGTACCATTTTCGTACTTCATGACAGATGCTTTTGACGGATCCAGCCCGATAAAAAGCGCATATCCCGGAGCCAGAAATCCATTACCGGCAGTATCAGTCACACCCGCTGAGTCTCCATAGAAAATAAGATTAGTATTATTCACAAATGTAAGGTTGTTCGCAGAAGCTATCGGGCCGGTAGCTACAACATCCGCTTTCGACTGAAGAGCATCTCCTTGACCCAGACTCCATTTACCTCGCAAAATAATGTAACTGGAATCCGTCTTTTCTGTCAAGTTATTAGCAACATATAATTGAGAAATTTGATTGGTAGCTTTATCTCCACCCGCAAGCAGAGGCGAATGAAAAGCATCTATGGGGGGGACAACTTCTTTAATCTTAAGTGTAACGAGAACACGCTCAGAAGCAGGCGAAACCCCTCCGGACGCATCTACATTGGACGTAACATCCAGTGCTATCTTATTCTTATTCTCATCCGTCCAATAAACTTTGACTACCGTAGAAGACGGAATCAGGCCAGGAGCCATAGGCGCACCCGCGGATTGATTAGCAGTCTGCTCACTGGTTTCCGCTGTAGAAGGATAAAGAATAAATGCGCTGGAGGGACCAAATCCGCTTTTACTGTTTGCCCATGCCTCAAGTGTCTTATCATCTATCTCCTGCGTTAATGTAATCGCTTCAGCTATAGACTTTGCAGAAGAAGTCGCTGTCAATCTAGCCTGAGCAGACTGAGCTTCAACATAGAATCTCTGTCTGGCAGAAATCGTGACGGACATAGCAGAAGTAATCAATATCACTCCGACCGCCATAAGCATGAGCGACAATACAAGCATTCCGCCTGACTTGGATCTGATGTCGGAACGATTACGTCTCATGTCAAATAATTTCTTGACCTTTAGGAACATACAATTATCCTCCGAAATAATTACGAGTAACAAGAAACACGCCCAATGCGTGGATTATTCTATTCTTATTATAAATGATTACAAAATGATTTCAACTATTTTGAGGCTATTCGATGTCCGAAACGTTCTGTTTTATAAGATTATTTGCGATTTGTTAACTTTATTTTTGTTCTGGCTCGAGAGATACTTCAATAATTTCCTTCGGCTTTCCTTCGGCTCCAAACTCAAGATACTCCATATGTTTCTCCTGAACTTTTCGAATCTCGGATGGAATAATAAGCTGAATATCTACAGTAGCATAGATTTTCCCGACGGGATTCTTTTTCATTCGCATTCGTCCGCGAATAAATTGATGTTTTTCACAGCGCCAGACAGAAAATGCCGATTTCTTGATCCGGAACCAGGGAAGCTCTTCAATTAATGATTCGCCGCACGCGGGGCATGCGAGTTCTTGCTTTTGAGAATAGGAAAAACACTTCTCCCATGTGTAGAACAAATCTGTGTTGTAGCTGATTTTGACATTCAAATCCGGGTCATATATGAATTTTTTCACAATTTCGAGCGTACTTTCCGTCTCCTCGACATGGACTTCATCTGTTTTCGACGGAGTCAGCAACAACAATTGCCTGAGTATCTGGGCTGTATAATGTGCATCTTGATGAGCTTCGTGAAACACTTGTCGCTTCGTTATTCCAAAAAAGTCAACCGCGTACTCTACACTTCTTTGTCTCGATGAGTCTTCGGCAAGTCTCGAAAAAAGCGACTGGATATCTAAAAACGGGTGTCCAATATCACTATTCTGACCGTGAAGACGTAAGTTCGACTTGAGAATTCCTAAATCCGAATTGCCCCAACCGCATATAACAAAATCCGAACCGCACCAGGACATGAACTCCTTATATGCCTTATCAAATCGATCGCCGCACTTGAGATCTGAAGACACTTTATTGATTACTCGGGCAACACTCTTATTCAGGACAGTGTAACAAACCGGTCGAATGAGCCGATGGAATGGTTTTGACAATATCCATTCACCTTCATTAAATGATACTTTAACTGCACCGATTTCGATGATTTCTCCGGGCAGTATTTTGGGATCAATGGATGTCTTTATCCAAGATATCGGCTGATTCCACTCAAAGTCGATGACGATGAATGTTGTATTTCGGATGTGATCCTCTTTACTCCCCGATATGTTCGTATCCGATGTTGACATGGCCACTCCCTTCCGATTGCTCCGGAATACTCGTACTATCTATATCATAAATGTGATTCAACTCATCGCCAAGCAACCTCTCAGATTTTTTACTTTTTCGTCTGCGACTGCGATTTCGAAGTACCCAAGGGTCGAAGAAAAGTACAGCTAAAACTGCCAGAACAGATATAATCGACATCACGGCGCCGGCACGAAAATACGGCGGCGTGTATTCTAAATGAACGCTCGTCACACCTTGAGGCAATTCAAATGCCAACAATGAGCCGAAAGCACTTCGAGTCTTAACCGTATTGCCTGCTGATTCAATATGCCAACCGGCGTCATAGGGAATAAACACCACCACAGCACCTTGAATTGAAGCATCAAACTCTAAGTCAATATTTCTGTCACCCAAGTTTATTATCCGCGCGCCATGCGTCTCGTTCCTGAGCTGAAGCGCCTCCGGGAAAATCGGATTTGCGGCTGCGCATTGAACGTCGAGTCTTCCGGGTGATGCTTCATCAATGATAATCGATACTTTCATTTTTGTGTTCAGGGGATCAGCTAAAGCACCGCATCGGATGATTCCGGAAGCATCATTGCAGACGTCACGCCTTGATATCGGCTGATCATATAAATCGGTTACCGTAACCGATACATCGTAGGATGCTGAGCCGACATATACGTAAACCTCTTGTGTCGGATTAATTAACATTGGCATGAATTCGAGCTCGGTTCTTCCGGCCGCCGTCACGTTGTAAGTATTGTTTTCGAAAGAGAACGTAGAATTGTAGGCCCTCAAAAAATCCGTTTCTAATTCAAGATACGCTCCCGGCAAACCGAGTTGCTCGGCGAATGCATTTACGAATGCCGGTCCGGATAAGTTCTCGTCGGATGTAATCGAAGATTCTTCAGGGATCGCCAGCGCATAAAGATTCCCTGTTCCGATCTCAGACCAACGCCAAGAATACGGCATCGTCGGGAGTTCATCCGGATTCGTATAACTTTGTGAAGTCCTTGAGACGAGCGGGATCTCAAAGAGACTATTCTCTATTTGTTCCTGAGCTTCCACAACGTAACGGACTCCAAACAATTCGGAAAGCGGTCCGCCAAAATCCGGTTGCTGGGCATCTATACCCAACTGCTCCATGAGCTTTGTCCGCGACTCAGGGATTAATATATGCTCACCTTGAACCGAATTAAGTTGATACAGCGCGCCGGGATTGAGAAGCGTTGGGCCAACATCAAAGACATGGTGAGATAATGTGTTTTCTGGCACAGCCGAGGCGTTCTCGGGCCCGGTAATCACCGTGTTCTCAATAGTTTTTCGATTAATATAAGTATCTGATAACGCCATCTCTTTCATTGAAAACAGCGTCGATGAATACAGTTCGAATACCATGAGCGTAAGAAGGAGAGAAAATGCGATGGATTTGAAGCGAGGTTTACGGAGTGCTAAATACATAAGAATTGCATAGGCTAACACATATGCATATGCAGCATATATCACTTTGTCATTATTGAACTCGCTATTGACCTGTTTGTAAATCATAAGATATGCGGCAATGCCAACTGAGGAAACGACGAGATGTCCGGGCTTGATTCCATCAAACGATTCCAGAAGTCGAAAGGCAATAAAAACCATCAAGAATACAACAATATACGAGTATCGGTAATGCGAGTTCTGTGTGAAATGAAGGCCATTGAAAATATAATCCGAAGGTCTGCCGGTCATGACAAAAAACATTAACAGGACGCTGCAAGTTGCCACAAATCTTTCAGAAAAGCGAACCAACTTGTTTGCCCAAAACAATGGCAGAATGAGCAAGACGAGAACGGAACAATAGACATTAGGCAAATGAGCCAAATATTCCGGTGTCGTTTTGTATAAGAATCTCGACATAAAATCAAAAAACAAAAAATCCGTCTTAAAATCCGCCCAGAAAGTAATGGACTCTTTGGCCGCCGGCGTCTGAACCATGGCGTTTGCTGTCGGCAATATGATTACGGATGCTATTCCGATACTTAGAAAAGTGTAAAGAGCGATGCGAATGAGTGCGCATAAAACGCTATCTCTTCTGCCGTCTTCAAATGCACCCAAGTAAATAATCGGAACTAATACTGAAATGGCAAAAATATTGTAAAAACCGGTGTAAAAGCTACCAATAAGAGACAAACTCAGCGCAATGACGAAGACAATTGCACTTTTTCTATGGATAATTTGCCATATGCCCAACGCCAACAAAGGCAAGAGTATCATGGCATCCTGCCACATAAACGTTCTGAGTTGAGCAATCATAGTACCTGAAAAAGCATAGGCAAGCGAAATGGCTAATACCGCACCGACGCGAACCTTCGGAAACTGAGAAGAAACCCAGAGCGACATAAATAGCGACGCCAATGCGAGACGAAGGATCACTAATAATGCAAACGATTCAGGCAAAAACCGTTCCGGAATGATCAGTATCGGAAGATTAAGCGGCGACGAAAGATAGTACCCGATAATGGCCCAGAAATTGCTGCCCCCGGATACCCGCCAAGAATAGAAAAGACTATCTCCATCCCGAAGTTTATTCCGAAATTCGGAAAGAAACGGATAATATGTATCCATCAAGTCTGCACCCAGTATCGAACGCCCGCCAAACGGGGCAATACCGATTTTTGCAAATACTAACGCAATAATAAACATCGGGAGCAAGAACGCAAACAAATACGTAAATTTGCGATTTACTTTCTTATCTAAAAGAGATAGCATCTCCGACATGTTCATTAAATTCGTCCTCATCACTCTATCAACGGCTCATCAGCGTCGTCGAGTTCACCCAGGTCTTCAACCTCGATTACGGTGTCGAGGATGGCTTTTTCAGAAATGGACTTATTATTTATCGGATTGAGCTCCCCTGAATCCACCGACTTTTTGCGGGGATGATTTTTGACATATTGAAGATACATAAAAAGTATCAGTGTCAGTAATGACGATAGAGACGCCACTGCTCCGATATTAATCCCATCCGGGACATAGCGCATCTGAATATCGTATTGTCCCTCTTCAAGCCTAATTCCGCAAAGCGCCCCGCCGATATTCAATATTTCAACTTCATTGCCGTTGGCCCAGGCGGACCAGCCTTCGTCATACGGCACCGTCATCAATAACACGCCCGCTTTCGATACGGTAATGGTCCCGCTAATGGTATTTGAAGAATGCGCTTTGACTTGGAACGGCTGAGACGAAAGGGTGTCAATCATTTCTTGATACGCCTCCGGGATAACACTACAAGCGAATACCGAAAATACTCCGCCCTGATAATCGTTCCATTCAAGACGTGAGCGCAATAATTGGCCGTCCTGAAAACGACCGATATCTATCATCTGTCCGATGGTTGCATCTTTGTATTGAGCCGCCGGCTCGGCGGTCTGGTCATTGGTGGCGTATACATTCACAAATGCCCCCCGTTGACCGGTATGGTAAAGGTACAGTTGTTTATCCGCATAATCGCCGGAGAAAACCAGGTCAACCCACACCTTAGGCTGCGAAGAATCGACATTAAAACGATACCCCGCCGAAGGTGTGCCACTCGAAAGCGTCGCATGAGAACTGTTCTCAAGCGTTAATTCGTGATATTCATAAATCGGAGAAAGACCCATCGACTCCATGAATAAATTCGTCGTATAAATCGGATTGTCAATATCCGGGGGCATATAGTCTGCAATGGTATCCGCAACCATATATCCGATCGGCAGGGCATCTTCATTTTCGAAAATCCGAAGTCTTCCATCCGTGTACTCTGAGTCCGAGAATACGCTCGGCATCCTTGATTGAGTCTCTAAATCCACAAAGTAGCTAATGCCGAACAACGACGCCGTCACTTCATTAAGTCCGAAATTTCGAGTGGAATTAATCGTATTGTTGTGAAGTCCGAAACCCTTCATAAATTTCACGTAGGACTCACGAGCCGTCGAAGAAAAAATACTCATGCCTTTGATATTGTATAGTGCGGGTTGGTTGCAAATATAATGCGGGTATATCTCGGCGCGCACAAACGGGCCGTAAAGGTAATCTTGCTCTTTACCCTTGACAAAATCCTGGACGCTTTTTTCCTTCTTGCCGTAAAAATCCCAACCGGTAAAACCTTCATTCATGGCAACACCTAAGACCGTGACATTTGCGGCGACTACCAGCTCAACAATCATGACGATGACAAAACCTATCGTCGCCCCCCTGACATGCCTGCCACGCAAAGAGATCGTCCTCAGGAAAATCAGATAGACGAGCACAAACACTGCAGTAATTGAGATGGCACGAAAACCTTCTGAGCCATCCCCTATTTTCGGGAAAATAATCAAATACGATAATATCGCACCGATCGGAATGATGTAGTCGCGTTTATCGAAACTACCCAGATTCCGCAAGACACGATATGCAATCAATACCATCAAAAACGACATAATAAATGCTTGTCGAAAAGGAATTTGGTTCGGAAAGTGCATCCCATGCCATATGAAATTGAGCTTGTTGAATGAAAAACTAAAAAACATGAACAGCAAAATGATGCCGTATGATATCTTCTCTTTCAGCTTGATATTTCGGCAGATAAAAAATAGCGGCAAGAATATGAGCGCCGGCAAACCGGAATATACATTGGCCATACCGTCCCGAATATTGGGAGTTGTTCCGATGAAAAATCGAGAAAAGAAATCAAACAAGCTATGCGCTAACGTGGAGTCTTTCGGAAAGGCATCCCCGGTTGCCGAAGCATGAGTTAAGGCGATGTAGGTCGGGTATAAAAGTATAGCCGCCAAGCCACCCGCCAGTGCAGAAAAAAATGCAAATCGACCGATACAACGCCATAATCGAGACCAACTGAAGCCCGGGAAAAGCGTGATGAAGCAAACCGGTGCATATATAACCATGAACAGACAAACAAAGTAGCCGGTAAAAAAATTCGACCAAAGACACACAAAAAGCGACAGACAATACAATAAAGGCTTACCATCCCTGAACATTTTTCTCATGCCAAGCACAATAAGCGGAAGCAGAACCAGCGCATCCATCCACATAATGTTCCAGAAATAGGAAAGCGCCCAACCACTCAACGCATAAAACGACGAAAACACAACCAAAAAAGCATCTTTGCGACCGCGGTCCACATCCTTGAGCAGCATCGACATGAATAATCCTGCCAAACCGACGCGGATGCAAACCAGAAGCGCTATGCAATCCGATATATATTTAGCCGGAAAAAACAAAGCGAGAACATTGAGCGGACTGGCCGAATAATTCGCGAACAACGCCCAAAAATTGGTGCCCAGCCCAATATTCCAGGAATAAAAAAAACTCTCTCCGGAGAGGATTTTGTTCCTGAGTTCAGTCAAAAACGGAGCATATTGATGGTAAAGATCAACAGTCAAAATCATCCGGTCACCAAAGGGATGGACGGTTTGGACAATGAATACCTGAAAAATGATGAAAAATGGCAGAAGAAAGGAAAATGCAGCATGCGAGTGCTTGGCGCGTACGATATGTCTGTATGCTGATTTGACTCTCGGAAGCATAAGCACCTCTTCGTGAATTTGGAACAATTTCCCAGGTTCCGTTAAATACTCGCTAAGTATTTTATCATAGACGAGAGCATGTTTCACTTGATTGGACACTTATTTATTACAGACAAGTATAATCATTTTCTAAATCTCTTTTTTGTGCTAGAGTATATTTGGTTTGTAATAATTTCAATGATTACTTATGTTGCGGAGATAGACATTTTGAAGTTGAGAATAAAGGTCATAATAAATCCGTCCTCCGGAAGACAGAACAGTCGAGAATTTGTTGAAGATGTGGTTACTCATCTTCTGGATCTCGGGAAGCTTGCTCGTGTCGACATGATGTTTACTCAAAAAGGCGGCGATGCAGAGACCTTTGCTTCAGAAACTCCCTCCGGCGATTATGACCTCGTTCTCGCAGTAGGCGGAGATGGCACCGTCAACGAAGTCGTCAACGGTATGCTCAAGGCCAAGGTCGACCTGCCTTTAGCCATTTACGCCGGCGGAACCGTGAATGATTTTGCAACATTTATGAATTTGCCGAGTGATCCTTTTTCCTTTGCCGAAATGCTCATCGCTTTCCAAACCGCGAACGTAGATGTCGGCCTTGCTAAAGACAGATATTTCTTGAATGTATTGGCAGGCGGACTGATGACTGATATCGCTTATAAAGTACCATCAGATGCAAAGGCGACACTGGGTCGAATTGCATACTGGCTTGAAGGCGCAAAAGATTTAACAACGAACACTCTATCCAGTTTCCCGATTCGAGTTGAATCAAAAGAGGAATCATTCGAGTTTAACGCCTCTTTGTTTATCGTATCTAACAGCAAAAGTGTCGGCGGCATTCGTAAGCTTTTACCATATGCTGAGCTCTGCGACGGCCTATTGGATGTTCTTGTCGTTTCGAAGCTCGCTGTAGCGGATATTTTGCCGCTTCTCGGACAACTGCTGACCGGAAACCACCTGAAAAATGATAATGTTATCTATTTCCAAACGTCGGAGCTCAAGATTTTTAATCAGTCCGAATCATTATTAAGACTCGATTTAGACGGTGAGGCCGGCCCAAATCTTCCGATTTCCATTAAGAATATTCCACATGCATTGCGAATCATTGTGCCCAGTCAGCTTGCGCCGATACAAAACTGTCCGGTCAATCCAAAGGAGATTCATTCATGAAAAAGCACAGTTCCTCACCCAGGGATGAAGATATAAATTCATCGTCAGATTTATCCGAGTCCGACTTGAACCGGGATTTCGAGGACATATCGAGCATAACAAGTAGTGAGGAAACGGACTCCGTTCGTACTGAGGCCGTCATATCGGACGTCATCATTCCTTTCGAAAAAGACGAGGTTTCGGAATCCAACCCGGCAACGCCCTATCACGCAATTCATTTTTCGGATTCAACAACACCTGAGCCGGAACCGATTCCGCTGCCTTTGCACGCTTTCGACGGCATTCAAAGCCTTTTGGACGATCCTGATTTTCAGGAGACGCCGAAAGTTCAAGTCGACGGTTCAACCCGGGTAAAATCACCGCACATTCGCCCGAACTACTGGATTAACGCTAAGTATTTACTTATTCCACTCGCTATTATTGCATGCGCTGTGCTGTTTATTTCTGTGCTTCAGATCGGTAATTTCAACGAGCGTTTGGCCAGTCCGCTCAGTATAAACGGACAAGCCGTGTCTCATTCCGAATTTAGTTTTATGTACCATTATGTCTTGATCGAAAACGGGGTCGATGTCCATGCGTCTGAGACGCCAATTATGCTCGCAGCTCCCGGAGAAGGAGAATTCGCAACAAATCGCGATTTTTTCGTTGATATTGCGGCCAAGGAATTGCAAACGATACAAATTCTTTATGATGATGCGATACTCCATGGCTATTCAATTTCGGATGTTCATGTTCAGCGTGCAAATACTTACGTCAATTGGCTGTCAACAAAGGCCACTGCTATTCATGTCGACCTTGATACCTACATCAAAGGCACGTTCGGCCAGAATGTGACCCGACAAACCATCGTCGACTCCTTGTCCAAAAGATATTTTGCAGAAGATTATGCCGCCGGTCCTAAGCTTGAAGAATTGAGGGCGTCCGAAGATCAAGCTGAAGAATCCTACCTGACTTCGCGCAATCAATATGACATCGTCTCTTACCGTGTTCTTCGTATTATTTTCGAGCAAAAAGACCAAAGTTTTATCAGTACGGCTCATTTGCATGCACAAGAAATCATCGAAAAAATCGAGCATGATCCGGCTCGTTTCGAGATTGTGGCATCCGAGTATTTTTCCGGTGAGGCAAGAGACGCATTACTTCAACCCGACTCGACTTTGATATCCAATGTCCGCTTCGGCGATATCGATGACTTAGAATGGCGAATTTGGCTTTACGATACCAACCGCCAGCCCGGAGACTGTACGATTTTTGAAGATGAATACGGATTCCCGATACTTGTCTGTTTCGCTTCCCGCAGTCGACAAGTTGAGCCCCTTCGAAACATCCGGTTCTTTTACGTCAACGAGCAAGTTGAAGAAGCTTTCAAGCCCGGTTTACCTGCGGGCGAGGTCATTCCAATGGCACAGACCATTCTGGACTCTGTCTCAGACGAGACGTCTGTCATTAATTTGGAAACCACGTACGCTGATGAGATTCAGTCCGGCATCATGAGCGCCGTTCAAAGTGGCGATACATTCAGGGGCAAGTATGATGCAACATTTGATTCCTGGATTTTCGATCCGGCCAGGAAGCCGGGTGATAAAACCATGATTGAGCTCGAGGATCAAGTCGTCATACTTTATTTTGTATCCATTTCGCCCAATCCGGAATGGTTTGATCGGGTAAACAGCTTTATCCGAATGAACAATTACCAAGAGTTCTTAATCGAAAAGCAGAACGAATACCCCATTAAGCTAAATTCCGAAGGTTTGAAACACATCTAAACGAACTACTAATATCACTCCGGAGTGCATTCGATGATTCATTTGTATATGACGCGCCACGGCCAAACAGTGTGGAACAGCCAATGGCGTATTCAAGGTCAAAAAAACTCGCCGCTAACCATTCAAGGCATTGAAGATGCCGAAGCCCTCTCAGATCGCCTGTCAAGTGTTTCTTTCGAGCGATGCTATTCCAGCCCGATGCCACGAGCAATACATACCGCTCATATTTTGATCGGAAGACGAGGCGTGCCTCTTTTTGTAGAACCGAATATTGCCGAAATGGATCTCGGACGACTCGAAGGTATCAAAGCGGCAGACTTCGAAGCAACTGATCCGAAGGCTTTTGACGCATTTCGTAATCGTCCGGATTGTTTTGTGCCACAAGGTGGCGAGACTTTCGAAAACGTCGTTTCACGCGCGAGAGCATTCCTTGATAGAATTGCCTCATTACCGCTCGTCGACGCCAATATACTAGGTGTCTCACACTGCATTTTAATTCAAGCGATGACGATGATATGCAAAAACCGACCGCTCTCATCGATGCGATCGGCTCATTTTGTTAAGCAAACAACACTATTCCACTTTATCTATGATCACGGCATATGGCAAATCGAATCAATGAACTCAGAATCCCCCGTTATAGAAACATCTGAGACTCGATTGTCAACGAAGCAAAAGAGCCATAATCATTGTCACCCCAACCGAAGAGACCATCAACAAAGCGAGAATAATCGCTATAATTTTTAAGAATAATTTGTTTTTGCCATTGCTCATTAAATCTTCCCCTCTTCTAAGGTCATAACCAATGTGAGTTCTTCGCCGTCTCTGTAAACCACAATCTCCGCTTCATCGCCGACTGCTAATTCGTTGCGAACAGAAAGCAAATCCTCTGTGGTCAATATGCTTTCGCCGTTCATTTTAATAATGATATCTCCCACGATAATACCACATTTATCTGCCGGGCCTTCAGCAGTAATATCGCGGACATAAACGCCTCTTGGCCAGCCGTAATACTCTGCCGAAAAATCGTCAACCGTTACGACTCCCGCCAAGCCCATAATCGGTCTTCCACTGATATAGCCGACATTAATCAAATCCTCAATAATGGTTTTGACGTCGTTGATCGGAATGGCAAAGCCTAATCCCTCTCCCGAAGAAATCTTGGCATTCGTCACACCAATCACTTCGCCGAATGAGTTGACAAGAGGCCCACCTGAATTTCCGTTATTAATCGACGCGTCCGTCTGGAGCAACTCGTATTCCAGCCCGATTTCCGCCAAATTGCGGTTCATCGCACTGATAACGCCAACCGTTACGGTCCCTTCGAGCTCACCGAAAGGGTTGCCGATGGCAACTGCCAGTTCACCGGGCAAGAGCGCATCCGAATCGCCAAGCGCGACATACGTAAATGCTTCTTTAGAATTAATCTTGAGAACAGCGATATCGGTTTGAGCATCTGATCCGACAATTTCGGCGATAAAAGGACCGTCATATCCCGGAACCAGAACCTTGATAAAGTCGAATCCTTCAATGACGTGGTTGTTTGTCACGACATAACCTTCAGCATTGATAATAAACCCTGATCCGGAAGCACTATAAAAACTGTTGCCTCCCTCATATTCAGCGATAACAGAAACCGTAGCAGGCTGAACTAATGAAGCAATTTCGTAGGTTTTCAATGCTTTCTTTGACCCTTGATCTTGAGCTTTAGCCGCATCGTCAATCGAAAACTGTTTCCCGCTCGCATCAGCGCTCGCGTCGGTCTCTTTGTTACCTGTTATTTTTACAGGTTCCGAATAATATGAATCTGACCGAAAGGATTCGCTTCTTAGATAGATAACAACATATATCATCGCACCGCTTAACAGTGCCAGGAGAATAGCCATCACAACAACCGCAAAATGAAGAAAAGAAAATCTCTTCTTCTTGTGATTAGTAACCGGTGACTCTTCCTGTCGCTCTGATAAATCAGAAGAATTCATCATCCGTTCTGCAGTCTCTTTCTGTGTATTAATATCAGGGGCATGACGACCAGCGTCTTGGTATTCCTCTTGAATGGAATCAATCATGTTGTCATTCTCATTGTCATTCATATGATCCACACCTCTCTCGATACATTTCTTTATCATTTAATTGTACAACTAATCTATTGCGAAGTCGTAAAATAATTACGGCAAAAGCGAAAGAAATAATAAGTACTAAAGGATTTGAGTCTGATTCTTTTTCGAACGACCAACCGTTTCTGTCGAAGCCCTTTTATGTTTTCGAATGACAATCCAAACAAAAACCGTAGCCGACAATATCGCCAATAACAGGCAGAAAATCAGTGCCAAGCCCATCATGACCGGGAACTGCTCTTTTGAATTGCCAAACACAAGAAGAACCGCGGCCTGAATAATGCAGGCGAAAAATATAAGCGAAAAGCGAATCTGTTGACGCGTCATATTTATCCACCAAGGTTTTTCTGCAATCTCATTTCTATTCCGTTCGGCGTTCGATGGGCTAAACGTTAATAGAATATTGTCGTCGTCACCGCTCATCTTCCAGACCCTCCCCGCATCGCTCCGGAGGAAATGTTCATCTCGGCATGTCCCTCGAGAGTGATTACGGCATCACCTGCAGTCATATCAAGACACAGTTGCCTGAACACCGCCTCATCCTCCGCCTTGCACAAGACACGATGGATGGGCTTGTCTTCGTATTTCGTGTCGACCACATAGCCTTGCTTTTCAAAAGCGTATCTAATCTTATCTGACTGAGCATAATCGACCACGACGCTGAAAGACAACGCCGGTACCAAGTCGATCGGATCCGCCGCTTGAACTGCTTTCTCGGCCGCCTCGGAATAAGCTCGAGCCAAACCGCCGGTACCCAACAAGATACCCCCAAAATATCGAACAACAACAATTGCAGCATCATCAATGCCGCTTCGAACCAGAACATCCATAACCGGCATCCCGGCAGTTCCCTGCGGTTCGCCATCATCACTATGCTTCTGTGCAGACCCGTTTATTGAAGTGCGCCATGCATAAACATGATGCTTCGCGTCTTTATATTCGGATCGAATATTTCGAACAAAATCCTGTGCTTGCTCGGACGAAGTAATCGGACAGGCTAGGCCGATAAAAATGGATTTTTTGACCTCGACTTCGACTCGAGAAGGATAAGAAAGGGTTCGCCGCATATTTGTAACCAAATCAGACAAGCTCCTTATAACGTTGGTATGACATCATAAGCAAGGACTTATCCTGGCTATAAGTGACCTTATCCAGAGCCTCTTTTATCGGAAAAAATCGACCGTCCGAGAAATTCTGGGCAGCGTTTGCAACCACTTTGTCACTCTCCGCTTGCATTATATACCAAATGATCTTATTGCATACCGGTCTTTGACGAGTCACCGAATAGAACTCATAATTCGTCCTTCCGGCAGGAGATAGAACAAATGCTTTCACACCGGCCTCATACGCAACACGCTCAGTCGCCACTTCATCCGGGCGCTCAACAGATCGGATGACACCCTTTGGGAAAACCCACTCATGCTTATCATTCTTGAGAAGCAGCACAGTATCCTTGAAAAAAACTATACCACCGGAACAATTACGTATCAGCATCTCCGATTCCTCCCCTGTCGTTATCCGATTTTTGTCCCTATTTTACCACTCGCGTTATGCATTGACAAAAGCATTTTTTCGATGAGCTGCAATCAATTACTTTCTGCGCGGCTCCTTTATTGATAATTTGTCAGAATTACCTCGTTTCCTGCAAAAATTCAAATTGGAATTAGCACTTCAACTATTTCCGCAAAAATCAGGAAAATGTTGATGGCCTAACATGAACGAAAACTGCCTATGCCGGAATTGAGCTTCGAGAAATTCGGGTAAAACCTTTCTGAAAATTTTTCGCGGGTTATAGCGTCCATTCCTTATCTAACTTCTCACGATAATCGACAAAGTCCGCGAATTTGCCTTGCTTGTTGAAAAATACATTTTTCCGTATAATGAATCTTAATTCTTTTCCCCGATTCATTACGGAGTATGAATATGAAGAACCACCAAGAACCTTCCGTGTCATCAATTAATCAATATAGTCCCTCGCGACGCAAGAAATTGCGCATTATTCGGGTACTGCGAATGGCTATACTAGTTTTGTCTTTGCTTATACTTACTTCTTCCGGTGTGCTCTTGTATCTTATTTTTTCTCCTCCGAAGCCAGCCGCACAATCGACCGACGTCGTTTCCCTCTCTTCAGCATCAGAGGACAACCTGACCGGGACCGACTCATCATCTGATACTAACCCCTCCTCCGGTGATCCAACGGGCTCAACCGTGGCTCCGATACCTGTCGAAATCACGGAGCGAATTGTGTCGTCCGATATCATTGAGAATTATTTCGGACCCTTGCCCGAAATCACAGCGGTTCAGCCACTTGAGAGGCGTGTTGTCCGCGGCATATATATCGGTGCAGCGGGCAATCTCGAAGCGAACATTCAATTGGCGAATTCTTCTGATATCAATGCCTTTGTCATTGATTTAAAAGAATCATACGGCATTCCTTATAACAGTCAAAACCCGTTGGCGCTTGAAACCGGACAAGTCAGCGCTACTTATGACCTTGCGGCGGTCGTAGAACAGTGTCACGCCAACGACATATGGGTTATTGGTCGAATTGTCTGCTTTAAAGATCCCGGGCTGGCAACTGCTCACCCTGAATTGTGCATTCAAGATGCCGACGGTAACGCCTTAAAATTCAAGAACGAGGGCGGCTATCCGTTCGCCAGTCCATACAATCCGGAAGTTTGGAATTACTATATTGATCTGGCGACAGAAGCGATTGAAATGGGTGTCGATGAGATTCAATTCGATTATGTTCGTTTCCCTACCGGCGGCACGATCAGCGGTGCTTCTTCCTATTTCGGCGAACCGGGCACAACGCCCACTAAGGCGGAAGCGATCAATCGTTTCTTGCAAACCGCGAGAAGGCGAATCCAAGATACTTATGGTATTCCTTTGTCGGCCGATGTATTCGGTATTATTTTGTCAAGCAGGTCCGATGGAAATAATCTCGGACAGGATTGGGAAACCATCGGATTGACGGGCATCGACAGCCTTTGCCCTATGATCTATCCGTCGCATTACGCCCTTGGAACTATGCTGAACGGCAAAACCTTTGACAAGCCCGACCTTTATCCTTACGACATGCTCTTTGCAGCACTGAAAACAGGTTCAGAGAAAGCATCTGCGGAAGGATACTCAGCCGTTCGACCTTATCTCCAAGCTTTCACAGCCAGTTATATCGGTGAGGGCAATTACATGACTTATGGCTACACCGAGATTAATCAGCAAATTCAAGCCGTTTACGACATGGGCTACCAAGAATGGATTCTTTGGAATCCTGGCGGAAAATACCCGGCAGGCGAGTACAAAGGCATCTCTTAAGCCGTTATTTTTCGATTTTTTCGATCAAAAAGGGTTCCCTGAAAAAGGAACCCTTCTTTTATATGGTCATTCTGATTCTTGTGCTATTTCGCAGATATTTTTTCTTGTCCGCCCATATACTTTCTGAGCACTTCCGGTATAAGAACGCTTCCGTCTGACTGTTGATATTGCTCAACAATTGCCGGTAAAACGCGGCTTGTCGCAAGCCCGGACGCATTGAGTGTGTGCATAAACTCAACTGCTTTTCCATCTTTACGACGGAATTTCATATTTGCGCGTCTCGCCTGATACGCTCCGGCATTGGACGCCGAACTGACTTCTTTATAATCGTTCATCGATGGAATCCATATCTCTATGTCGTAGGTCTTCATCATAGATGCAGAGCAATCTTCTGCAGCGAGCTTTGTGATTCTGTGGTGCAATCCCAATCCCTTGACGAGATCAGAAGCCTTACGAACCAGTTCCTCAAGTGCCGCATCTGAATCTTCCGGTCGCGTATATTGAAACATCTCTATTTTATTGAACTGATGCCCACGAATCATGCCACGCTCTTCGGCTCTGTACGATCCGGCTTCTTTACGGTAACAGGGCGTGTAGGCGAACATTTTGTGAGGTAATAATGACTCGTCAACGATTTCATCGCGATAAAGATTAACCAATGCGGTCTCAGCCGTAGGAAGCATGAAATGCGAAAACCCCTCTTCGGCCTCGTCGTTTTTGACCTGATAGACTTCGTCTTTAAATTTGGGGAACTGACCTGCGGCATAGCCACAAGTCGCGCCGAGCATATGCGGAGGCAGAATAAATTCATACCCGTCAGATAAGTGTGATTCAATGAAATAGTTAAGCAAAGCCCATTCGAGTCTGGCTCCGTCATTGCGGTACATCCAATAACCATTTCCGGATAGCTTCGCGCCTCTTGTATAATCGATCATTTGGAGCTTCTCTACCAAATCCACATGGTGCATCGGCGTGAAAGCAAATTCCGGCTTGTTTCCGAATATCGATACCACTTGGTTGTTCTCTTTGCCGCCCGGAACCACATCATCTGCGGGAATATTCGGCAAGCCGGCCATAAATTCAAACTGTACCCGGTCTATCAGCGAGAGCTGCTCGTCCAGAATCTTAATTTGATCTCCTACCGTCTTCATTTCAGCGAGAATATCGGATACATCTTGACCTTGCTTCTTAAGAACCGGAACCTGAGCACTGACTTTGTTGCGCTTTGCCTTAAGGGCTTCAACCTCGACGATAATATCGCGCCTTTGTTTGTCCTTTTCCAAAAAGGCCGACAGATCGACCTTAACGCCCTTCTGTGCGAGCTTGTTGACGTAGAAATCCGGTCTCTTGCGAATGTCGTTAATATCCAGCATAATGCGCCTCCTGAATTAGAAATCCTAATGGGATATTGTAGCATATGTATTGTCTTTTTTGAATCAACTGTCGCATGACGGGTCAATTCGCTTACACAAAAAATTCAAACAGCGGTCAACTGCTCACCCCGATTACGTCTCATTTTTCATCAACTCATAATATTGCAACACTTCATACTCATCCAACCATTTTTGAATATCATCCGGAATCTCTTCCGAACCGCGCTCGTAAAATCGACCATCTGCGTCTATTAATCCAAATGCATTAATCGCCGGAACATATTCATACATATCTCTCAAAAAGCGGTAGTAGGGTGTATCAATGCCCGTCAAATCCGCAATCAAGGGTGCTATATAATTTGCCGACAAAATGTCTTGATCAATATTCGCAAAATAGGATCCCGAAATATCAAAATTCGTCCACACCATAATCGGAGCGATGTAGCGAAGCGTTGCCAGATCAAATTGAGAGTTCGAGGCATATTGATACAGTAATGACTCGCTGTCATCTGCCCAAATCGCCTGGTGATCTCCAAAGAATACCAATACAACCGGATCCGATGATGCCTGGTAATAATTTATGAGTTGCTCTAGCGCCGCATCAGATATGTGGAGCAGACTAAGATAATTTTCCAGTTCCGTCACGTTAGTGTCCGTTTCCAATCGAATAGTTTTCTCTTGTGGACCCACTGAATAACCACTGTGGTTCTGCATAGTGACCAGATATTGAAAAATCGGCGTATCGGGATTAGTCGCTTTGTGAGCACGATGGACAGCCGTTAAGTACTCGTAAGCTGCTTCATCGGATACATAATCTCGAACTTTTTCCGGATTATCGAATAGTTTTATCGATACAAATGAATCTATCCCTAATAATGGATACACCGTTGGACGCTTCCAGCCGAATGCTTCAAATGGATGAATCGCTACAGTCCGATATCCATTGACTTTTAGAAGTTCCGGAAATGCATCCATCCTGTGATCGAAATATTGAATAAAGGGGTAGGATCCCTGCGGAAAAAACGCCATAGTCTGACTGGTCAGAATTTCTGCCTCAGTATTTGCCGTACTCCCTCCGAGAACAGACGATAACAAGTTTTTCTTAACCAGATTATCGCCATCAAGGAAATGGTAATAAGGAAGTATTTCTTCATTGGCGGGCAAGTCCAGCAAATCTTCATAATCCGCAAACGACTCGTTGAGAATAATAATGACATCCGGTTTTTTTGCGGTAATGGGCGACATCGCCTCTCCATCATTGTAACGCTCAAGAATATTCAGCGCTTTCTGCTCGGAATACCCCTCCGGAACAATATTTTCGAGATCCCTAAGGTAGTGGAAAAAGTTAAAAAAAACGCCATTGTTCGTGCTGTTCGTTATGCTGATAAATGTCGCATAATAAAATTGAGCTTTATTCTGCAACGCAGGATTCATAATAAATCCAAAAAAATACACGGAATTCATTAATATGACTACTGCCATTGCAATGAATCGATTCGTCTTGGAGATTCGGATCGGCTTTCCAACGATAATCAATAAGAGTATGAGTAGCATGAAAATAAAACTGACAACCACATGAAAATTGATAATCACTTTGTATTGAGACGAAATTTCTCCGATCAGGCGCAGATTGTAAATGTCCCAAGGGAAAATAATCTGCTTCTTGTTGATTACCACGTGGTGCTGAGCCCATCCGAACAAGAACATAAACACCGTAATCACTGACCCCGTTATTCGAAACCCCGGCAATAAATACAGGAACAAGTACAATAAAAAATAGAGAAGCATGTTGAATAAAAAGCGGTGCTCCATAATCGGCAACCACGCAAACGGTTCTAATTTTACCAGTTCAACATTGATGTATTGCATAAAGGGCTGAAGTTCTTGCATCATAAACACAGCAATAGCCGAAATAATCAATAATCGGACCATGTCACGGAATACTCTTATGTTTTCCTGTGACCATGATATTCTTATCCTTTTAATGACTCGCTGTATTGAAGACATATAAGACTCCGTTTTTTAGGCTAGTATAGACATTTATATTGAAAATGACAATCGATACACAATACGAGGCACTATAACTATTTTCGCGAAAAGTGTAATAGATAATCCTTCGGGGCGAACAATTGGGATATTGGGTTGGAAATTGCACCAACATGTATTATCCACTGCGCCGGAGAAGTATTCGGCTGGATATTAGAGTGGCTCGTGGCCGAGTGCTGCGATTGCAGCGGCGCTGGTGGCGGTGGGTTGTGGAGTTGGCGATGTTGGTGTGGGCTGTGGTGGCGTGGGCGGTGTTGGCGGTGGTGGCTGTGGGTTGTGGAGTTGGCGATGTTGGTGTGGGCTGTGGTGGCGTGGGCGGTGTTGGCGGTGGTGTGAGCGGCACGCGAAACGTTTCGTTTTAGGTGATTACCGCCAAAAGTTGCAAAACTTCTGAATTTGGCGGTAAATCTTAGAAGATCAAGTGCACCGGGAACAGTAGAAAATAGAAAATTACCGCCAAAAGTTCCAATAATTCCGAATTTGGCGGTAAATACATACGAAACAGCACAAACCCAGCCATTTCGTATGTATTAGAGTATCGCAAACCGTTTCGCGATAGCCTGAAAATCAAAGTCATTACATACGAAACAGCACAAACTCAATCATTTCGTATGTATTAGAGTGTGATATACCGTCCGCCTCGAACCCTTCTGAAATATGCCAAAAGTTGAAATTGGTGATAAAATCACCAGTTTTCTCCGCTTATTCGGTATATGCACTTTACTAACTTTTTCGCGCAAATCCCGCACCAATATAATCAATCAAACGTTCCATTTCGTCAGTATCCTCCGATATGCGACTTCATCGTATACGGCAAAAAATTAAGAATCTCCTTTGGCGTACTTGGGGAGATAGAATTGCCACTATGCATCGCGTCATAGTCTTTTAGAGGTAGTTTTAGATTATCTCACGTAATTACATGATTCATCCCTTTCACGAAAAATGACAAAGATCAAAAAAACGAATGCCAGGATGATATGACTTTGCTAAATGATTTTCATTTTCTGTATTTAGGGTTTCATATTCATCTACTATTGCTTATAATATCCGTAGAACAGATTCAGGGAGGCGATATTTTGGCGGCCGTACATGCTTTTCGAGGTGGGGTTCACCCGAAACACAATAAAAACACGGATGTTTTGCCTTCTATTAAGCTAGATGATTTTCATGAAGTCGAGATATTATTGCATCAGCATATAGGTCCCCCCTGTCGCTCTGTCGTCAAACCGGGGGACTATGTTTATGTCGGTACTTTAGTCGGTGCTGCCGATCATCCGATGGCGGTTCCCATTCACTCAAGCGTATCAGGAACCGTTCGAGAGATACACTATGTCGTTTCTCCGAACGGTAATCCGATAGAAGCGGTTCGTATCGAGTCTGACGCCAAATTTCGTGTCGACCCGGCGATTTCTCCGCCGCATGTCGAAACTAAGCAAGATTTTCTTGATATGGTTCGCGCATCCGGAATGGTTGGTTTAGGGGGAGCAGCGTTTCCTACTCACATAAAGCTTAACCCGCCTAAGGGCAAGGAGCCTGACGTCTTATTGATAAATGCCGCGGAGTGCGAGCCATACATTACGTCGGACTATCGCCAAATGAGTGAGCACCCGGATGAAATTGTCGACGGTATTCTCGAGATTATGCGATGGCTCAATATTCCAAAGGCTATTATCGGTTTTGAGGATAACAAACCCTTGGTTCATCGTATCTTTACACACGAAATCGCTAAACGAGTTTATAAGACCGGCGCCAAACTACCTATCGATGTGCGTTCTCTGAAGACAATCTACCCTCAGGGAGCAGAAAAAATGCTGATTTATTCATTGACCAAGCGACGCGTGCCGCCGGGCAAATTGCCTCACGATGTTGGGGTTTTAGTTTTGAACGTTTCGACTGTTCGATTCCTCGGCTACTACATGCGCCACGGCATCCCGCTGACCCGTCGCAGAATTACGCTTGATGGTAGTGCGCTCAACGCGCCGGGCAATTTTAATGTTCCGATCGGCGCTCGCATCAAAGACCTCATCGATGCCGCCGGAGGTACGTGTGAGGAGCCCCAAAAGATTATAATGGGCGGCGCAATGATGGGCGTAGCCCTGGACCGTATTGATTGCGGTATTATCAAGGCCAACAATGCGATATTGGTTTTCGGAAGTAAAGAAGCCAAGATACCTGCCGAGTCACCGTGCATCCGGTGTGGCCGCTGTGTCGCAGTTTGCCCAATGGGCTTGATGCCAACCGGCATTGACGTTTCAACCAGAAGTCGCGACGTCGAAGGGCTTGAGTTCTTTCGAGTAATGGACTGTATTGAGTGTGGATGTTGCACATATTCCTGCCCGTCCAAACGTTTTTTGACTCAGAGCATCAAAAACGGCAAAGTTCTTGTCAGAGCCGAGTTAACTCGTCGAGCAAACGAGAAAAAACTCCTTGAAGAATCCGAGAAAAAAGCCAGCGGAAAGGAGGTGCCGTCTGACTTAAAGTGACCTTGTTTTTGCAAGGGTCTTAAGACGGTATTCTTTGTTGATGAAATTACAGGTATCTAATTCTCCACACGTTCGAGATGATATTACTACTTCTTCTATTATGCGTGATGTTGTCATCGCGCTAATGCCCGCCACTGTTTTTTCCGGATATATGTTCGGATTGCGAGCGATACTCATGGTTCTCGTTTCTGTTCTCTCATGTCTCGTGTTTGAATATGTGAGCCGCAAAATAATGAAGCGCAACAACACGCTCTATGATATGTCTGCCTTGGTCACAGGTATTTTATTAGCGCTCAACATGCCGGCGAACCTTCCCTTCTATATGTTAATTCTCGCTGCATTTTTTGCCATTGTCGTCGTTAAGCAATTTTTCGGCGGTTTAGGCAATAACTTTGTCAATCCGGCTATTGCCGCCAGAATCTTTTTGGTTATTTCCTTTCCGAAATACATGTCTACATGGACAGTTCGTTCCGGAACTTTCAATTTTTTCGATTCATTGAAAGGGGCCGATCTTGTATCATCAGCGACGCCCCTGGCCGGAATGGCCGATCTGGTATCTTCAGCGACGCCCGCCATGGACGTGTCCAGCCTTGTTATCGGACACAAAGACGATCTTCCATCATTGCTTTCGATGTTTCTCGGCGAACGGGCCGGTTCGATCGGTGAAGTCAGTATCCTGGCACTGTTGATCGGTGCAGCATATCTGTTTGCCCGCAAGGTGATCACTCCTGCCATCCCGGTTGCTTATCTCGGTAGTTTCACACTGTTGGTCTTGCTCTTTGGTCACTCACCGATCTATGATGTTCTTTCTTCTGACACATTTTCCTGGTCCCTTTTAGCGAATGCTTTTTATGAACCCGCTTACATGCTATGTTCCGGAGGCATTGTTTTGGGTGCCTTCTTTATGGCAACGGATTATGTCACCTCTCCTCTGACGAATAAAGGCCGAGTCATATTTGGAATAGGATGTGGTTTACTGACCTTTCTCATGCGATATTACTCGAACATGCCGGGCGGCGTATCGTTTGCCATTATATTAATGAATATTCTCACGCCGCATATCGACCGCGTCACGATGAAAAAACCGTTTGGAGGTCTGGCCCATGAACGCCGTTAAGCGCTTATCCCCGGCTGTTAAGCTCGTTATCATCTGCGTCGTGTGTACGCTCTTGCTTTCCGCAACCTACGAGCTCACTCGTGGCCGTATAGAGATGCAATCGCAACAGGCTCAGCGCGAGCGGCTGAGTGTGCTGTTTCTTGATGGAAATCGTTTTGAGGACGTCCCCTTGGACAAGGACATTTCTGGTACCCTAGAAGAACTCGACGCAAAACCGGACTCAATCACTCGCGTATATAATACGAACGATAGTTTGATAGGAACTGCCGTAACCGCGACCACTCAAGGCTATGGCGGTGACGTTATTGTCACGGTTGCTTTTTCCGTCGACGGTTCAATTGTTGGCATTTCTGTTTCTGCCACCGGCGAAACGCCCAACGTCGGTGATAAAGTGAACGGTTCCGTCACCTCGATATCTGTTGAAGAAATTAACGCATACAACGCAACTGATGGCGAGCGGTTTCTCGCCCAGTTTATAAGTGTGCCGCCATTTACCGAAGTATCTTCCGGCAGCGGGGACGTTAATCACGTCGATGTCATATCTCGCGCCACGGTTTCTTCTGAGGCGACAATCAAGGCTTTCAACAAAGCCGTTAAGGCTTTCATCTATATCAACGAAAAAGGAGCAGCCGAAAATGAGTGAAAACATGGCCGACAAGACCTATCTGTCGCCTGAACAGCGTTCCGAGGAAAAGAGGAAGCTAAATGCACCGATGCGCATTCTTCTTGACGGCGTGCTGTTCGAAAACCCGGCATTGCGTCTGATTCTCGGTACTTGCCCGCTTCTCGCGATCACCATATCCGCAAAATCTTCATTTTTTATGGGTCTGGCCGTCATCTTCGTATTGGTCGGTTCCGAATTTATTATTTCTCTTCTCAAAAATATGATTCCCCCAAAGGTCCGTATCCCTGCTTTCATTACCATCATTGCTGCCTTTGTCACAATTGTCGAATTTGTAATTTCTGCATATCTGCCTGCTTTGAACGACTCTCTGAGCATCTATATCCAACTGATCGTCGTCAACTGTGTGGTTCTGGCTCGAGCAGAAGCGTTTGCCAGCAAAAGACCGGCCCATTTCGCCGCATTAGACGGATTTAGCATGGGAGTCGGTTTTATGTTAGCCTTGGTACTCATAGGCTCCATTCGGGAAATTGTCGGTGCCGGTACGATTTTCGATATTGGCATTCCGATATTCGGCAAGACAATATTCGGTGAAGTTATTGAGCCCATCGCCTTTTTTACGTCTTCGCCCGGTGGTTTTTTCGTTTATGGTCTATTAATTTGCCTGTCTCAAGTTGTCATGCGTCAAATAGAAAAGAATCGCAAGCACAAGACAAATGCGCTGAATCAGCCCATTACTTCCGGATCCGGTTGCAGCTCTTGCGGCGCCTGTCCGATGGCCGATCTCAAGGCTGAAAGCGGGGTGAAGTAATTGGTTCAATCGATGATGATTATTTTGTTCTCTGCTATTCTGGTCGAAAACTTCGTGCTTAATAAATTCTTGGGCATCTGCGCATTTCTTGGCGTTTCCAAGAGCATCAAGCCTGCGATGAGTATGAGTGCTGCGGTTATTATCGTTATGTTGGTCTCGACGGCCATCACATGGCCCATTCAATATTACATCCTCGTCCCTCTGAAGATTGAATTCCTTCAAACCATGGTCTTCATCCTAATCATTGCAGCGTTAGTTCAAATGATCGAAATGGTGATAAGAAAGATCTCACCTGCGCTTTACAAAGCATTGGGCATATATTTGCCTTTAATTACAACCAATTGCGCCGTCTTGGGCGCGACGATACTCAACATCACCGCTGATTATTCATTTGCAGAGTCCATGGTCAACTCTTTAGGCGCCGGTATCGGTTTTGGTCTTGCCCTTTTCCTGTTCTCGGGCGTTCGCTCCCGTCTCGAAAAAACCGATGTTCCGGATACTTTGAAGGGCTTACCGATTACGCTTATCGCAGCATCTCTGGTCGCTGTATCTTTTGGTGGATTCGCAGGTATCATCGAGAATCTATTTAAATAATGGTACGGTCGAAACCTGCGACTGTTTTTATTACGAAAACCTACAGAGGAGTCTAAAATGAACACTATCACATTTGCATTGTCAATCACCAAAAACATACTGGTGCCTACGCTGATTATGCTAGGGATATCCTCTGTGCTTGGCGTGCTCATATTGGTCGTATCTCATTTTTTCAGCATCACCCACAACGAAAAACGAGAAGCTCTCCTTGATGCTCTTCCCGGTGCAAATTGCGGTGGTTGCGGATTTGCAGGTTGCGATGCATATGCATCCTACCTGCTGAAGCCCGGTTCAGATACTTCATTGTGTTCAGTCGGCGGTCTGGCTTGCGCAACTGAAATTGCTTCCATTCTAGGCACGGAAGTCAAATCACGCGAACCCAAGGTCGCAGTCGTGCATTGTCAGGGAACCAGAGATCAAACTCAGCCGCGCTTCGAGTACCTTGGAACCCAATCCTGTCATGCTGCACACGGTCTTCTGGGTGGTTTTGGTTCTTGCACATACGGATGTCTCGGATTCGGCGACTGTATTGCGGCCTGCGCATTCGGCGCTATGCACCTTGATAACGGCATAGTCCACATCGATCGGATGGAGTGCACCGGTTGCGGTCAGTGCGTTAAGGTTTGCCCAAAGGCGCTGATCACTCTGATCCCAACACGTTCGACGGTTGAAGTCCGGTGCCGGAACGAGTGGCCGGGAGCTCAAACGCGTAAAAATTGTCATATTGGTTGTATCGGATGCGGAAAATGCGTCCGTGTCTGCCCGAGTTCAGCCATTACCCTAAAAGGCTCTCTTGCAATCATTAACCAAGAACTGTGTATCCATTGTGATGCCTGCGTTAATTCATGCCCGACTAACGCAATCGCTTATCTCCCATTAGGACCGCGACCGGAAAAAACTTAAGCAACAAAACTCCGTAAGGGGAAAAAATCGCTAGGGAAGTATCGCTCACGTTTCCGGTTCACCAAGAACGAAAAAACCGCAAAACCTGCAATTACACACAATATCGCTTGCGCATAGAAGACAAATGTGGTATTCTTTCTTCTGCGCGTTATTTATAATTATAGGAGGTGTTACCATGGCAAAGTGTGACGTCTGTCAGAAAGACACATTTTTCGGCAGGAAGATCAGCATCACCCGTTCGCAGGTTTCTCGTCGAGCACTAGCGAAACAACAACCCAATGTGCGTAACGTGAAGGTGGTCGTTGACGGCACCCCCAAGACGATGCATGTATGTACACGTTGTATGCGTTCCGGCTTAGTGAAGCGTGCTTAATTCATAAGCACTAACGAGTGTACTTGTTTCTTGTTCATCTAACTCATCTCGATATTATCGAGGTGAGTTTTTCATTTGTCATCCGGTATATTGTTGGTATGGATGCGGCATTTTTTCGCACAAAAACCACTATTCATTCGTTAGGTGTTTATTCGAATTCGCTGCGGATAGACTGTTACTTCTCTAAAATACACGACGAACGCTAGTTATACGAGAAATAAGTTTTTCATTATTCGAAAAGGTCTGAAGCCGCAATGTAGTCCTGCTTTGCGATATCATCAGCAACACGCCGCTATCGGTACAAATAGCCATCTCATAATTTTTCACTGAGGGATCTGTCGGGTGACTTAAAAATACAAGGTCTCCGGCTTCGATACTGTCAATCAAAAGATCTCCGGTGACTTCATCATATCGGAGCTCGATTTCTTCACCGGATTCCATCAATCCCGACATCGTCCGTGGCAACTTAACCCCGTTAACCGAGGCTGCGACAAAGGCCAACCCCTCGGTTGATAAGCCTTTACGACTGATGCCATTCTCAAGATAAGTCGAATTGACAAAGCTCAGAACTGAACTCACAAAATAGCGAGTGCTGACCTTTTCAATTTGGTCGATGACACCTAATTCGATGACACCACTGCTGCTGACCCAACCGCTCTTTCCGTCGGGTAGAGCAACGTGATAAACCCCGTCTCTTTTTTGATCGGAATACAAGACCGTGTTCATCATGACTTCAATTTCCAGTGTGCCATTACTCGGATGAGACATAATGTTCTTAGATACATCCGAAACGACTAATCGAAACGGATGCAAATACGGCTCGATCGGATCCATATCTTCGGATAAATCTTCCACGCGGATATACCCGATTAAATTGTCAACAGACTGAACTAAGAGATATCCATTTTTCTCGATGCCATCGTAAAGACGGACCGGTTCATTGTAAAGCAGTTGCGTCAAACGAAGTGATTTGACATCCGGCTTTTCCAATAAATTAGTCACGTACTCATCAACTCGCCGATATTCCGAATTATATACACGTTGAGGCTCATCCAATACCATGACGCTCCGCTCTTCCTCGGTAAGAAGCATGGGCAATATGGTCGGAAGAATCCAGAATAGCAACGCAATAATTAAAAAGAATATAAGCACCGGAAAAAGAATACGCGCCCATTGAATTCGACGCGGCCGGTGAAGATACTCGTCCTCACGATCGAGTTTCCAGACCTCCTGGAGATTCTCTTGCTTGCCGAAGTCACCGGCCAGAGGGGTTATCTTGTCCTCGAGAATCGGCTCATTGCTCGACCCATTTATGTCGCGAAAAAACGAAATGCCTCGAAATTTTCTGCGAAAATATCTGCCTAATCGACTCACAAGAGCTCACCACCCTTGTTAATCGCTATATATTCGATGACACAAACGGCCATCGCCAAGTCACCGTCATGGGTCATACTCACCGAGATACTCTGACCGCCAATTTCTTTAAATACTTTGTAGGCACCGGACGACAGAGATACCGAAGGACGACCGTCTTGTTCCATAACAATCTCGATATCCGTAAACCGCACGCCTTTTTGCCATATTCCGGTTCCCAGAGCCTTGGAAACAGCCTCCTTGGCTGCAAATCGAGCCGCGAGCGATTCCATCATCCCTTTTGCTTTAGACTGACAATGACGCATCTCATCGGAGGTATATATTCTCGACAGAAAATCAGGCCCTCTTCGTTTATAGAGTGCATCAATTCTCGATACTCTTATTGTGTCAATTCCACTGTAAACTGCCAAACTTAACACATCGGCAAAATTGCCTGCTCCTTTCGCCTAGATGCCATCGATTCTTTTCTTTTCGAGTCGGATATCGCGGCCGGGAAACTGGAATTTATAGAAATTACCCACCAAGCGGGAGTAGAGTCTTCCGTCATATCGAGACGCTAAGGCTTTCAGATCCAAGTTCGTCGTAATGATGGTCACTCGTTCATTAATTAAGCGTTCGCCGATGATTTGCAAAAGATCTGCTGTGTTGTTCAATCCGACCGGCTCAACCCCTAACTCATCGATAACCAAGAAATCACTGAGCAAAATTTTATCCCTCAGTCCGGTAATCATCTTGTCGCGTTGAGCATTCGGAGAAAAAGTCCGCTTGATGGTCCGGTATTCATCCATAATGTCCATCATTTCAGGTGCCCTGACCACATATCCCGAAAAGCCGCTTTCAATTAATTCACGAAGCACACAAATGGCCATGAACGTCTTTCCCGTACCCGGCTCTCCCCAAAAAAGCATGTTGGGTACGCGCTGAACACTGACAACATATCTCGCAAAATCATAAATTTGTGCAATTTTCTCTTTTTCGGAAAAATACTTATCCGTAAATGCGGAATAAGATATTCCCGGATAATGATCCAGACCCGATTGTTCAAGATAAAGGGGTACCAACAGATCTCGAACACATTTGCACAAAGTTTTTCCGGTTTCCGGATCGGTCGAAAAACGATTAAGAGGTATACGCTTGAGTCCATTTTCAATATGCGCTTCAGTCACATCCGGATGGTCGGAAATCATCCATCCCTCATCCTCACAGATATCGCAAAAAGGAATCGGCTGATCATAGTCGATTGATATATGATGAATATTCAGATATATATCGCGCTGTCTTTCCAACTCTTGAATTTTAGCGTCCTCAGCGAGTAAATCGCCACCATCCAGAATGACAATCATCTTATTTGCTTTGGCTGTACGGATGCTTCGATCCAGATGCTCAAGGTCTTGATGCAACGCGTAAATCGCTCGCACTCTACTGTCACAGGCGACCTGACTTCTGGCTTTGCGATCAGACAAAATATTATATATATCCGTAGGGATTCGATTCATTTAAGCCTCCGTATCCGAATTCATTGTGCTGTTGCGGATCATTTTTTGCATCAATTGAGCGGGGTTATCCTCGAAAGATTCGAACTCAAGTGCCGAATACTTTGTCTGAACCTCTCCACCGCTTTCCTGCTTCGGTCTGCGCTTGCTCGCCTGATAGTTCTCAAGATTCAACTTCGCTCGCTCGGCCTCAAAAACCTTAGCTTCCTCAAGATTCGTGACTCCCGAGACAAACCACGTCGTCAATTGATCGTTGACTCGCGAAATATTAGGAGATGTGATGTACTCAGATACGCGTCTCATAGCGTAATCAATGACTTCAAATGAATACTTGAATTTCTCGATCCAAGCGCGAATCTTCTCTTCATCGTATTCGGTGAGATTGCGAATATTAAGTTTTCTCGCCACTTTCTTGTAAGTTTGTCTGATAAATTTTTCCGATTCAAGGTAAATCGAAAGATCCTTTCCGGATCTGATATTGTGCGCAAACCAAGTCTCTGCGACCCTTTTCATATATGCAATATTGAGTTTGCCCTTATCCGATAAGTCTTGAATGAGCGCATATACCACGTCTGGTTCAAAATGATATTCAAACAAAAGAACATCAATTTGGCGATACCACGATTGAGACATCGATCCATGAAAAAATGTCTTGGCAATGGATTGAGTTAAATCCTCGAGTTGACGATTTTCCGCGGGTATGTCCGGTGCTTCATGCAAACCTTCGGTGCGTTTTTCACGATCAATGCATGTTTCGATATACGCGTCGACCTCTCGAGCCTTAATATCCAGTAGATAAGCCCGACCTTTCGAATCACGACTGACAAGACCCAGGAATACAAGTTCTCCGATTGCAGATGACATTTTCTCTTCAGATAGAGACAACCTCAACGCAAGATCCTTATCTAATACGCCGGCACCTCGCCCCGTAACCATTGAAATATATAAATAGGCGCGTATAGCCTCGGTTGATAACGTTGACATATAATCAGATATGAATAGATCCGGAATAAGAGTATCTGACAAGAGCAATCTGTCATGTTCCGATTGTGTCACGGGATTGCCCTCCTTTGAAATATTACTGAACAGAAATGTGAAATATACAGGACGTATGACGCATAATTCAAAATATATACATGTTGTTGAAGTTAATCTCGACGGCTCTAATTATATCATCTCAATCACCCCTTTTCCAACGCAACTGATTGATAGGCTCTTATTTACTATCGTGAAAAGTGCTGCCGGTGGCGGTGGTGGTGGTGCTGGTGGTGTTGGTGGCGGCAGTGGTGTAGGTGGTGCTGTTGGTGGCGCGAAACGTTTCGCCTCGCGCAATTACAGACCAAATCTCGCAAAAGCTCCATTTCGTATGTATTAGAGTATGAAAAAGTAGCCGTTCTGAAGCATAAACACATACGAAACAACACAAACCCAGCCGTTTCGTATGTGTTAGAGTGTAGCAAATCGTTTCGCACTAATCAGAATAGCAAAGTAATTACATACGAAACAACACAAACCCAGCCGTTTCGTATGTGTTAGAGTGTGGCAAACCCTCTTGCGTATGTATTAGTTTGTGATACACTCCTAACCTTAATTGGTGGAATGCCCATTCGAATCACACTAAATAAAAAAGAGCCCGGCATAGGCCGGACCCTTTTATGTGTGATTAGGTGTGAACAATATTGGATTAGATGTCTGCAGCCATACGTTGATAAGACGCATACCGCTCCTTAGAGTCTTGATAATTCTTCTCGAAGAGAGCATCAACGACGTCTGCCGGATACTTCTTGTAAAGAGAATTATAGCGAACCTCGCTCTTCAGGAAGGACATGAAATCGCCTGTCGGCTCCTTGGAATCCAGAGTGAAGGGGTTCTTTCCTTCTGCCTTCAGCATCGGATTGAAGCGGTACAGGTGCCAGTATCCGGTTTCAACAGCGAGCTTTTCATGAGACTGCGTCGAACCCATGCCGGTCTTAATGCCGTGGTTGATGCAAGGCGCATAACAGATGATAATTGAAGGACCCGGATAGGCCTCTGCCTCAAGGAAAGCCTTGATCATCTGATTCTGGTTGGCGCCCATCGCAACTTGTGCGACGTATACATAGCCATAGCTCATGGCCATCATGCCGAGATCTTTTTTCTTAATGGACTTGCCGCCGGCAGCAAATTGTGCGACTGCACCGGTCGGAGTCGACTTCGATGCCTGACCGCCGGTATTAGAATACACTTCCGTATCTAGCACAAGAACATTAACGTCCTCTCCGGTTGACAATACGTGATCCAAACCGCCGTAACCGATATCATATGCCCAACCGTCTCCACCGATGATCCATGTCGATCTCTTCGCAAAATAGTCTTCGTTGTCAAGAATCTTCGCGATCATCTGCTTGACGTCTTCGTTAGAACCCTTGTATGCGCGTAGCGCGTTGGCAAGATTGTCGGAAAGCTCACGAGTATTCTCACCGTCATTCATGTTCTCGAGCCATGCACTGGCTGCTGTCTTGACAGAATCGTCTTCAACGGCTTCCACAACGCTCTTCAATTGATCTGCAACACGGTTGCGAAGTTGCTTCGCACCCAAATACATACCCAAACCGTGCTCCGCATTATCTTCAAACAAGGAGTTGCCCCAAGCCGGACCGTAACCCTTCTTGTTGGTGGTGTAAGGCATCGAAGGTGCAGAACCGCCCCAGATAGACGAGCAACCAGTCGCATTGGATACTTGCATTCTGTCGCCGAACAACTGTGTTAAGAGCTTGGCATATGCCGTTTCTCCGCAACCCGCACAAGCGCCGGAGAACTCAAGCAGAGGCTGTTCGAACTGGCTGCCCTTAATGGTCTTCTTGTTGACCGGGTTCTCCTTTGTAGAAAGGGTCAACGCAAATTCCCAGTTATCGGCTTGCTCCATGTTCTCCTTGAGCGGAGCCATGACCAAAGCTTTTTGCTTTGCAGGACATACCGCTGCACATGTACCGCATCCGGTACAATCCAAAGCTGAAACCTGCATACGATACTGATAGGTCTCGTAGCCCTTCATGCCGGTCTTTGTCGCAAACGGAGCCTTTTCGGCTTCTTCTGCGGTTAATAGGAATGGACGAATCGCAGCATGCGGACAAACGAGTGAACACTGATTGCACTGAATACAGTTGTCTTCGATCCAAATCGGAATATCAACGGCAATGCCGCGCTTCTCATACTGAGACGTGCCCTGTGGGAAAGTGCCGTCTTCACGTCCTGCAAAAGCAGAAACCGGCAGACTGTCTCCCTTCTGGGCATTCATAACTTCAACAACATTGCGAATGAAATCCGGAACTTGCTTCTTAGTCTCAACCGTATCAGCCGCATCTGCCCAAGAAGCCGGAACTTTAACTTCGACGACACCTTGAACACCGGCATCAATAGCCGCATAGTTCATCTTAACAATTTCGTCGCCCTTGGCACCGTATGACTTAAGAGCAGCCTTCTTCATGTAGTCGACCGCATCTTCAACCGGAATGATGTTGGCAAGCTTGAAGAACGCCGCCTGACAAATGGTATTGATACGACCACCCAAACCGATCTCCTTAGCCTTCTCGACGGCGTCGATCGTGTAGAATTTGATATTATTCTTCGCAAGGAAACGCTTCATTGAACCCGGAAGATTCTCTTCAAGCTCATCAACAGTCCATTGTGTGTTCAACAAGAACGTGCCACCCGGCTTAAGCGGTGTGAGCATGTCATATTTATCAACATAGGACTGGTTGTGACACGCAACGAAGTCTGCCTTATTAACCAGATACGTTGAGCGAATCGGACTCTTGCCAAATCGCAAGTCAGAAATTGTAACACCACCGGATTTCTTGGAATCATAAGAGAAGTAAGCCTGAGCGTACATGTCCGTATGATCGCCGATAATCTTGATCGAGTTCTTGTTTGCGCCGACCGTACCGTCTGCGCCTAATCCCCAGAAGCGAGCGGCAACCGTGCCGGGAGCGGCAACATCAATGGACTCGTCGATATCGAGTGACAAGTTGGTAACATCGTCCTTAATACCAAGTGTAAATTGACGCTTTGGCTCTTCTTTGCTCAATTCTTTGAATACAGCAAGAATCTGATCCGGAGTTGTATCCTTAGAGCCCAATCCGTATCTTCCGCCAATGACTCTCGGTGCGTTGCAGTTTCCGGCAAACGCGGCGCATACATCCAGGAACAAAGGCTCACCATGAGCACCGGGCTCCTTGGTACGATCCAAGACAGCTACCGACTTAACGGTAGAAGGAAGTGCAGCCAAGAAACGATCCACAGAGAAAGGACGATAGAGGCGAATCTTCAAGAGACCGACCTTTTCACCCTTGGAAACAAGATAGTCCACCGTCTCTTCAGCAGTCTCAACGGCTGAGCCCATTGCGATGATAACGCGCTCGGCATCCGGTGCACCGTAGTAATTGAATAATTTGTAATCCGTACCGCGAATCTCATTGATCTTATCCATGTAGTATTCGACAACTTCAGGAAGTGCGAGATAATAAGGATTAGCCGCCTCACGAGCCTGGAAATAAATATCCGGATTCTGGGCAGTACCGCGAAGCGTCGGATGATTCGGAGATAAAGCGCGCTTTCTGAAAGCGGCTAAAGAATCATAATCGACCAAGGAAGCAAAATCTTCGTAATCGATTACTTTGATCTTTTGGATCTCGTGAGAAGTGCGGAAACCATCAAAAAAGTGAAGAAACGGCACTCGACCTTTGATCGCCGACAAATGAGAAATCGCCGCGAAATCGGCTACTTCCTGAACACTATTGGCGCAAAGCATTGCGAACCCGGTCTGTCGACAAGCCATAACGTCAGCATGGTCTCCGAAAATGCTGAGAGCATGAGCCGCCAGCGCACGAGCCGAAACGTGAAAAACGGTCGGCAAGAGTTCGCCCGAAATCTTGTACATATTAGGAATCATCAGGAGTAATCCCTGAGACGCCGTGTAGGTTGTTGTTAATGCTCCGGTTGCCAATGAACCGTGAACCGTGCCGGCGGCACCACCCTCCGATTGCATCTCGACAACATTTACTGTTTGGCCGAAAATATTCTTTTTGCCCTGTTGCGCCCAGATGTCGGTATAATCCGCCATCGGTGAAGAAGGCGTAATCGGGAAAATACCGGCAACTTCGGTAAATGCATACGATGAATACGCGGCAGCGGTATTGCCGTCCATGGTCATTTTCTTGAGTTCTTTTGCCATCACATTATCTCCTTTTATGTAAAATAGATTATCAAAAAATCGTCCGGCTAAATGAAAATGCATCATCAAGCCGGATATATTATAGCATATGGTGTTGTGAAATTGATGAATAAATGTGTCTGGACGTATAAATTTGAGCAAAACATCGGATTTCGTCGATTGTCACAAATCTCTTCGTTGAAAGACGAAATCTTTATTGTATTTTTTGTCGCGAGCCTTTGCGGCGAACATGATTTTTTGATGATAAACCCCTCTGGTTTGTGATATTATTATGAGCGCAAATAGTTGCTTGTACAATATCTTTTCGTGCAAGCCGGATGTCGCAGTCGCGACAATGATCTTAATTAAGGAGATTCATTATGGCAATTTCTTATCAGGGTCCCGTCGTTCTCATTGTTATGGACGGCATCGGCCTCAACGACCGCCTCGAAGGCAACGCCGTATCGCAGGCCAACAAACCGACTCTCGATTGCTGTTTGGCAAACTACCCCGTTCTCAGGCTCAAGGCACACGGCAAAGCCGTCGGCTTACCAAGTGATGATGACATGGGTAACTCTGAGGTCGGTCACAACGCCATCGGCGCCGGTCAGGTTTATAGCCAGGGTGCAAAACTTGTTACAGAATCATTGGCAACCGGCGCTATGTTTGAAAGTGGCGTATGGAATGAGCTAACTGAAAACGTTTCTAACAAGGGAACACTGCATTTTATCGGCCTCTTGTCCGACGGCAATGTCCATTCTCACATTGATCACTTGATTCTAATGTTGCGACAAGCCAAAAAACAGGGTTTGCAGAGGGCGAGAGTTCATATCCTTCTCGACGGCCGTGATGTCGGAGAGACCAGTGCTTTGCAATACGTTGACCAAATCGAATCCGAATTATCTTCCTTGTCTGACGGCACGGTCGATTATAGGATTGCATCCGGTGGTGGTCGAATGAACATCACCATGGATCGCTACGGCGCGAACTGGAGCATGGTCGAAAGAGGCTGGAAAACTCATGTTCTCGGCCAGGGACGCATGTTTGCATCTGCAACGGAGGCCATCGAAGCTTACAGGGAAGAAATCCCCGGTGTCATCGACCAAGACTTGCCGGCTTTCGTAATATCAGAAAACGGAATGCCCGTCGGAACGATTGAGGACGGCGACAGTGTCATCCTTTTCAATTTTCGCGGCGACCGCGCTCAAGAGTTGACTGCCGCTTTTGAGAAGGGCGAAGAATTTCAAGAGTTTGATAGAGAGCGCGTGCCGAATGTAGCTTTTGCCGGCATGCTCGAATACGACGGGGACCTCCACATTCCCAAAAAATACCTCGTCTCCCCGCCTCTGATTCGTAACACACTCGGAGAGCTTCTTGCAGAAAAGAAAATCCGACAGCTCGCAATCTCCGAAACGCAGAAATTCGGTCATGTCACCTACTTCTTTAATGGCAATCGTTCATCAAAGTTCAGCGATGAATATGAAGAATATATCGAGATTCTTTCGGATGTTGTCCCTTTCGAGCAGCGTCCGTGGATGAAGTCCGCCGAGATTACCGATGTGCTTGTTGATAAAATAATGAATAACACGGCACCTTTCATGCGCGTGAATTTCCCGAACGGCGACATGGTCGGCCATACCGGAATTATTCAGTCAACAATTATCGGTGTTGAAGCAGTCGATATCGCTCTGAAGAGATTACTCCAAGCCATAGATTGTGTCGGCGGTATGGCCATCATCACTGCCGACCACGGCAATGCCGAGGATATGTTTGAACTTGCTAAAGACGGCACACCAGCCAAGGACAAAACAGGTAAAATTAAGGCCAAGACCAGTCACTCATTAAATCCGGTACCTTGTATTTTTTATGATAACACCGATAATAAAGACTCATACAAGGTGATTGATTCTGACGAATACGGACTTGCAAACATTGCCGCAACCATCAGCACGCTTCTCAATGTTGAGCCGATGGACTGCTGGGAGCGCTCGATGATTGAAGTTAAATGATGCCGAATACAGCTCATTAACTGCCCTTACTATTCTATATTTACTGTACTTTTGCGCCCCGTCCAAGGGGCGCTTTTTAATGTAATAGACCGCCCGGAGGGCGGTCTATGTATCGACTGTCGATTATATTATCTTGAGAATAACCACTTACACCCCCGGGTCAGCAGGTGATGCAGTGGCTTCCGTCGGAGCAGCAGGATCAGCAGGCGCAGCAGGATCAGCAGGATCAGCAGGATCCGTCGGCGCAGCATTCGTCGGCGTAGTATCCACTACCGGCGTTGTGTCCGAAGGTACTGTATCAGAAGGTAATGTGGGCGCAGTAGTTATTACAGCACCAGTAGCGGGATCTATTGTCGCTACTGTTCCGTCCGGGTTCAAAACACCCACTAGTACTTTGGCACGAATAACGGGATAGTAGCTGGAAAATGCTTTTTCACGAAGGATTTCATTGCCCTCGGCATCATAATATACTTTATAAGCGGACGCGCTGATACCGTTATGAGAGCCACGCTCTTGGCTCTGAGTCCCGATCGGCTTAGTCGGATCGGCAACGTATTCAACCGAAGTCGGAGCCGACGAAGAATTCACTTCACCGATAAAGTCAATCGTCATACCATCCGGCAGAGCATGACCGAAAATTTCAACGGTAACTTTTTGGTCGGCATAGAAGGCATGAATAGCTATCGGGTACTCCGACGTATTTGTGAATTGGAAATTCGCTCCACCCCATGTGACCGTTGCATCTGTGCCGGTATCAACATAGGTGCTCGGCCAAGAATGTGGCTTTCTCAAATCAACCTGTAAATCAGCCTTTACAACGCTGTGGAATAGCATGGTGTTCGGTTGGCAAATGCCGCCGCCCAATTCCTGTCTGAGTGCACCGTCATAGATGCCACCCGCCTCGCGATAGCCTTTGTCGGCTGTTCTCTTGCCGATGAAATCGTTAAAATTGAATGATTCTCCGGGCTGAAGGACGAGTCCGTCAATTGTCTCGCAAATCAGGCGAATGTTTGTGTTTCGATTGGAATCACTCGTCGTTTTGGAAGACGTAGAAGAAATAAGCCCCATTGAAGACTCCAGATCGGCCTTCGCAGTCGTGGGCTCAATCATCGAAAAACCGACCGTAATGACTTTGTCATATTCCTTATTATCTATTGCCGATTTCACGTCGGCAATCGCAGTCTCAATATCGATATCTATTCCCGGTTGAGATTCCTCGATGACAAACAATAACGTCTCTTTGTCAAAGCCCGTCACTGATGCTTGCATCACTTCCTGCTCTAGAGGCGCCAATATAGTGCCAACAACTTCGCTGACCCCCTCGGTATCGACAGTAAAGGACAATTCGAAATCCTTAGGCTGAGTCTCGAGCAGCAAACACTTTTGGTATCTGTCTACGAGTTGCTGCTCCGCTGTCTGTCCCTCGCCGGTTCTTGCATATCCATATGCATCTTCAACCACTTGTTCGATGTTATGATTCACATCAAAACCAGAAAAATCTAAAGGCAGATTCTCCCCGTCCATCAAGAGCGAAATCTTAATCTCGTCAGGACTTTGAATATTCATACCGCTCAACATGTCAATCGCTTGTTGTTTGGTCATTCCTCCAACGTCGATACCATTGATCTTAATGCCGTTATAAATCAGTTCCGTATTGAGCTTTGACTCCATTTCCTCGACGGTCATCTTAACTACCTTACCATCGGGAGTGACAACACTTTGCTTCTTCTCTGAATTGGTCACAAAATATGCTGTGGCCCCGAGTGCAACAAGTAATACAACAACGACGACCGCAATGATAGCCGTCCTTGCTCCGTTTCCTTTTTTAGATTTTCTTGTCCCGTTTTTCTTCATTCCGATTACCTGTGCGCTGATTTATGTCAACGGTTCATTATTGGGTTCAATTGTGCTAACTAAAAATCTACTATATACAAATACAACTTTCAAGCACAATTGTATCATTTTTTCGAAAGAGCACGCTAAACAGGCTAAATGCCATGAAAATTTTAGCGATATTGTCATATGAAAACACTATACTTTATTTTTTTCGAGAGTATAATACAAAATGTAGGACATCTTCAGGTAATTGACAGCATATGTTGTGAAAGGAATTTTTTAATGGTAACTAAGCTTCATCGCCACATGGGGGCTTTGATTCGTCAGAATGTACTCGCTTCTCTTCCTAAGGACCGGACGATAAGGATTAACCCGTTTTTGTACGCGGTCGGCAATATGTTGCCGGATATCAGCTGGCTACCACTGACGCAACCACACTTCCAATCCAAGTCCAAACCTTTTATGAGCGAATTATTAGACAAGACTATACAGAAGCACCGTCGTCACAGAAATGACGCCTTGTTTGTCTCTCCGATATTTTCTTTGCGTCTGGGTATCTTATCTCATTATTTGTGTGATTATTTTTGCGTGGCTCATCAGGGTAACGGTATCAATGGTGCCAGACATCACTTGAATTACGAGCATTCGATGCGTGATTTTTTCTATGATCATCGCAACGAAATCGAAGCATTGTGTCATTTTGTTCCCACTAAGATTACTTTTGCCGAGAAAGTGGAATCGACAGATGATGTTCTCTATGAATTTAAGAAGTGGCACGAGCTTTATGCTGAGCGCCAATCTCAGTTTATTGACAGTTTCTTGTTCGGAGATCAATTGTCAGACAACCGAGTCGACGCATTTTTGACGGATATCCAGACCGCGATTGCTTGCTGTACTAATCTCATCTATTCATTTGCGGCGACCTCCAATTAGCCCGTATTCTGTATTCTGACTCTCACTGATATAATGTAAAAGAGCCACTCAGCGAGTTGGCTCTTTTTTGTGATTATATGTGACTTCATCTTCGAAATGATTAACGACTCAGCATCGCTTCGACATGAGCCCGGATTACGCTTATTTGTGTATTGAGCACGTTCTCGGTGTCTTTCTTGTCCGTTGCGTATGCGCCAAAATAGACTTTGAGCTTCGGCTCCGTGCCTGAGGGGCGAACACACGCCCAGTCAATACCTTTCTGTCCGCCCAACTCGTAGAGAATAACGTCTGAAGACGGGAGATTAATCGACTCTACGGTTTTGGTTTGATTCCCAAGAATATATCTTGTACTTGTCTTATAGTCGCGAATCGCATGAACGGATACACCGGGAATCAGAGTATCCTTCGATCCGGCGATTGCGGCTTCGGCTTGAAGGCGAAGTGACGACATGGTCGCGGCAATTTTTTCTACGCCTGCTTTGCCTTCCAGAGTAAATGAGACGGCGTCTTCAAATCCATACCCGAAACGCTCATAAAGGTTGTCCAAACGATCCAAGAGGGTTTGTCCTTTTTCAAGCGACTGTGCTGCCATTCCGGCAATAAGCATAGAAGCAACAACGGCGTCCTTGTCACGGACATTCAAACCTGACAAAAATCCATAGCTTTCTTCGAATCCGAACTGGAAGTGCATATCGCCTTCCTCATCGAATATCTTAATTCGTTCGCCGATGAACTTGAATCCGGTCAATACTTCCTGTAGCTCAACGCCATAGTACTCGCAAATCTTCCCTGCCAGGCGACTGGATACAATTGTCGTAACAACGAATGACTTGGGCGGCAGCGTACCGTTATCCTTCTTATAACCCAAAATATAATCCATGAGTAATAATCCGATCTGATTGCCGGACAGCGAACGGTATGTACCATCGCCGGTCTTGTCAAGAACAGCAACACCGACGCGATCACAGTCAGGATCTGTACCGATGACCAATCCGGCGCCGACTTCTCTTGCGAGATTAATACCCATCTGAAGCGCTGCCGGGTCTTCCGGATTAGGCGTCTTAACCGTCGGGAATCTTCCGTCCGGTTGCGATTGAGATTCAACGATATGAATATTCCTGAATCCGACCTCCGAGAGAATTCTTTTGACCGGACGGTATCCGGATCCATGAAGCGGGGTATAAACGATGGACATTTCCGATTGTTTTTCGATTGCCTCACGATCGATGATCAGTTCACATAGCATTTCTGTGTATGCATCGTCAAAAGCCTTGCCGAACATTTCAATTTTTCCGTCTGCAAGAGCCTGTTCAAACGGCATTTCCACTATTGAGCGAATGTCATCGATAGCATTTCTGTAATTCAATATCTGAGTGGCAGCCTCCGGCGGAACCTGTCCGCCATCTTCGCCGTATAGCTTATACCCGTTGTATTTAGGAGGATTATGACTTGCCGTAATCATGATGCCGGCATACGCATTGAAGTAACGTACCGCATAGGATAGCAGCGGCACCGGGCGAAGCTCGTCTGAAAGATAGACTTTGATGCCTTTGTGAGCCAGAAGGCAGGCGGCAGCTGTTGCGAATTCTTTTGAAAAATGCCTTGAGTCATAAGATACGGCTACTCCGCGCTCAGCTGCTTCGGAACCGATGCTGTTGATATAATCAGCAACGCCGGCGGTTACTTTTCTAATTGTGTAAACATTAATCCGGTTGGTTCCCGCGCCGATAATTCCTCTGAGACCACCCGTTCCAAATTCCAAATCGCGATAGAAGCGTTCTTCAATTTCATTAATGTCATCTCGGATTCCAATAAGTTCTTCTCTGGTCTTGTCATCAAAATATGAATCTTCAGCCCATAAGTGATAAGCGGATAAAAAGTCTGACATGATGTTCATCCTCCGGTTATATTTTTGCGTCATCAAGCACATCTGCCCGAGACATCTATCTTCTAAATCGTTCTCTTATGATAATACATTATCTGACATCGGTATAGCCCATTATTCCCCGGACACTGACGTCGCCGGCCGATAAAACATGCACTTGACTGTTGGCATCGCGAACGATAAGTCGCCCTAAAGTGTCAATGTCATAAGCCTTACCGATAATCGGCAAGGCGCCTTCAACGCGAACTTCTCGTCCCAAAGTGACACAGAGCGAGCGATAATCGCAGAGCATTTCTGAGGGCGCTCGCAAAAATTCATCGTATCTTTTCTTAAAAGCAGCCAGTATATCAATTAACAGCAATTCTTTCGTCACATGAGTCACACCCTCTAAGAAAAGGCTGGTTGCTTTCGATTCGATGCTGTCCGGAAAAGCTTTTTGAGATACATTGATACCGCATCCAATGACCGCAAACGATAATCGTTGATCTTCAAAACTGGCCTCGGAAAGAATGCCGCATATCTTTCTGCCGGTTTGAAGCGACACGATATCATTGGGCCACTTGATGGCAGATCCCGTGTATCCGACAGCATCGAAAGCATCGTGAACAGAGAGTGACATAACCAAAGACAACAGCCCGAGATTTTCGGCATTTGTCTCCGGGCGAACCAGTATCGAAAACCAAAGCCCGTCCGCGTGATCTGAAAGCCAATCGTTTCCGCGGCGACCTCTCCCCTGTTGTTGGACCAGCGCCCCAACGACCAACCCCTCTTGCGCGCCTTCTCGACCCAGCTCACGGCATACTGCATTCGTTGAATCCACTCGATCGAAATACTTGACTTTAAAAAAGGCATCGCCTTGCCCGGACAGAATCGTATTAACCCGGTATTCTATTGCCTCGTGAGTGTCCATGTATCGATATCCCTTATTCGTGACGGCCTCAATCGGATATCCTTTTTCACGCAAGTGTCGTATTTTCTTCCACACGGCCGCCCGGGAACACCCCAGCAAATTCGCTAAGCTTTCTCCGCTGACAAATTGTCCGCTATGATCGGAAAGAATATGAACGATATCACTTTCTTGAATCACTTTTACTCTTCCTTATCTCAGAAAAGACGGCCAAAAGAATGAAACCCAAAATGCCGCATGCACTCAATACTGCTCCCTGACGCAACCCCGGCGCCCGAAACGAAAGGTGAACTTCGTGGGTTCCTTCCGGGAGGTCAAATGCGATAAATGCGGATTGGTAATCCCGAATCGGCGCTTTTTCTCCGTCAATGGTCAACGTCCATCCCTTTTCATATGGAATCGTCGAAATATAAATCATACCCTCATAACCATTCAAAGTCGCCCGGATATCCCCATCCTGAACTCTGATTGTATCAGGTGTCATCAGCGATCTCAATGATTCGGAGCGGTCAATAAATGCCTCCGGGTCCGCATGATAAAAATACACCTCGGAAAAATTGAAAATATCGGTGTCTCTCTGACCCTGAATTCGAACGCGGATTGTCTCACCGGCATTGAAGCGTCCAAGACATAGAATCTTTGGATAATACGAATCGCTTGTTTGCATTATTTCTTTATCATTAACAAATATAATAATGTCCGGCGATACTCTTGGGCACGCGGCCTGCATATAAAGAATGTCACTAGACTCTACCTCTACTAGATACTCCAGAGCCATAATGTCATTGTCGCTGATTCTGAGATAGTTGACACGCGTCTCTTTCTCAATGTCCAGCGCCTGAAAATCAGAACGATTGAAAGAAAAGCTCGCTTTTTGCTCTTTAGGGCTAAATTCTTTTGACTCAATCGCATTGTAACTATTTGGCCCGGTTGCTTTTGCCGGATAGTATATGGCTGAAGAATTTGTTTGACTCGAAGAGTTATCTCCGATCAGCGAATCAAACCAAGCATTTTGAAACTCAAAAGGGTTGTTGTCACTGCCTTCTTTCTCAAGTTGATAGAAATCAAAGTTCATAGCATTTTCGTCCACAACAAACATCAATGGAAATGCATATTGATTTTCGTACATCGAGAACCCCATTGAACGATTCTCATATGCCGACACGGCATCCGTAAACGCGGCTCTGTCAGAAATCAGATATCGCATGCCAAAAAACGAATCAATCAGGCCGGTACTATAATTTTGCTTTGCATAAAAGAAGTTGTAATTGACATCCGCTCCGAGTTGCTTCATGAATCGAAATGCGCTCTTGTTAGACATCGAATAGAAGGCCGACGTCCCCGAGTGACCAAACAAGGCACCGCTGTTGATTGTGCTGAAAGAACATTCAGAGTGATCTTTTTGCATAAAAGTGTCCATCCGATAAAATGTATCGGCATCGGTTACTTTCTCTGCTTGATCATATAATTCTCGAATCGCTAAATAGTCTGACGCATATTCGGAAACTAAAATTTTCGACTTGCCTAATGCTTCTACACGAATCGTCAAGGGTGCCAATATTGTCACTTCAATCACGACTATCGAAACCAGTGCAAAAACGGCATATTTCCGGAGGCCGATAACGGAAGCATGCCAATCTTGAAGCGTATCTGCCCATATAAGTATTAAGAGAATCATGCCAATCAGCAAATTGATGTAAAATAAAACACCCTCTGTTCTGAAGGACCCGATAGTGCTTGAGATGACGATGATCCCCAAAAATATGAAGCCCGCGATGCGAAAATGTTTGCCCCTTAATGCAATGCGTGTCATAAACGTATCGTAAGCTAACCCAATAATAAATATGACCGCAACAAAGGCATATCTGTAGGTAAACCAATTGGGCGAATCAAAAAGATGCCATACAGAATCCAGCGCACTGATTTGAAAAGAAAGAAAGAAGAAAATCAACACGGACATCGAGACATATTTGCTCTTTCGAGATATTTTCGGATGCAAAAAATAGAGAATAAGCAACAATATGCAGATGATTCCACAATAAATAAGAGGCATATTTGCGCTCAAGTCTCTATATGAACCCATGAAGATCTGATCAAAGATAGCGAGTGGAGAAAAACGGACTGCTCTGCCGGGAGCGGAATCAACCACATCCTTGTTCCCGATGGTATCCAATCCTGCCGGAAGTAAAACGGCAGCACTGATCATCGCGGCCAACAATGCACAACCCACGTACCGAGTGGCTGATTTTATAGTTGATTCCGAAAATTTATTATGAATATCGACAGATGGATCTTCCGACGAATTGGGAATCCATTTTCCCTCGATTCGTCTTGCAATCAGATAAATAAACGAAAATATGCCGGCCATGTAAGCGATATAATAACCGGACAGAAACATCAAAGAAAGAACCACCACCAAAGCCTTCCAACGGCGGGGTTTGCGCAAATATCTTTCGATACAGGCCAACAATAAAGGCAGAAGCAAAAAACCGTCCATCCACATAAGATTGAAGGAATATACGAGCGCATACGCTGAAAAAACATACAACAAGGAGAACACGACGCTCCACTTGCTGCTATCCTGTCGTCGCTCACACAAAAAGTGTGCCATAAACGATCCGGCAAAAGACATCTTTAATAAGATAATTATCGTTATCGCCTGACTGACATGAGAAGCCGGAAACAGGAGCGTCAATAAATTGAAAGGACTTGAGAGATAATATGCAAAAATACCCCATGCATTTTTGCCTAAACCGTACTGAAACGAATAGGAATTCAGGTTGCCTTCAAGGATATTCGATCTTAATAATGTAAGAAATGGCGCGTACTGAACTTTCAAATCGGAGATCCAAATCGCAGAAGGACCAAACGGTGCATACCCATAAATAGCGAACATCAACACTGTCGCGAAGAAGGATGCAAAAAAGGCAAAAACAGGAATCGGAAATCGACGTCTATTTTTCTTCTCGAGCTCAAGATGGTCCTTGATGTACATAATTCCTCCGGGATTAGAAGATAAATGAATGATAACATATTTTACTCTGTTTGTTGTATACTGATTGAAACCGGTCTCTGGAACGCCCTGTTTCAGGCATCTTACTAATATATTAACCGGCTTCGGAGGCAGTTCAATATGCGAATCAGTCTGGTCATCCCATGCTATAACGAGGAACTATCTCTTCCTATTTTGCTCGAATCTCTCGAGAGCGTTCGTTCAGAGTTGTCCGAGTACAACGTAGACTACATTTTCGTCGACGACGGAAGCAAGGATGCCACAACTCAGATTCTTCGAGACGCCGCAGCAAACTACCCGCATCTTCATTACATCTCTTTTTCCAGAAATTTCGGCAAAGAGTCGGCTATGTATGCCGGACTATCCCAAGCAGAAGGCGATTTAGTGGCCATTCTTGACGCAGATATGCAAGATCCTCCGAGCCTGCTTCCGGAAATGGTTCGCATCATCCGCGATGAAGGATTCGAAATGGTCGCGACGAGACGTGTCACTCGAAAAGGAGAGCCGCCGATACGAAGTTTTTTTGCTCGGCAGTTCTATAAGATTATCAATAAGATGAGCGATGTAGAAATCGTTGACGGTGCCAGAGACTTTCGACTGATGAAAAGAGAAGTCGTTGATGCCCTTCTTTCCGTATCCGAGCGCCAGCGATTCTCCAAGGGCATTTTCAGTTGGATTGGTTTCCGAACCTACTGGCTCGAATTTCAAAACGTCCAACGCGCCGCCGGCGAGACTAAATGGTCTTTCTGGAAGCTTTTCAAATATGCAATAGAGGGGATCGTCGCTTTCACAACGGTTCCCCTCAGACTCGCAACCATCACCGGTTTCTGTGTGTCCGGCGCCGCATTTATCTATATGTTGTACTACGTTATTCGAGCCATCATACTCAAAATCTACAATGCCGTTCCCGGTTATCCTTCCCTTTTGGCGATTCTGTTGTTCTTGGGCGGATTAATTCTTCTGGCACAAGGCATCCTCGGCGAATATTTGGCTCGGACTTATATGGAAGTTAAGCATCGGCCGCTATATATCATTCGTGAAAACAGTGCCCATCCTATAAACAGCGCTTGCCGGAATAACACGACGACTTCGGAGCAAAACGACGGTTCGCCAAACCATCATACAACAGACGCAAACATCAATTAAGTTCGACCGTTACCGTCGCAATTTTCTGGTCTGAAAGCGGACGATCCGACCGATTGGTCTCTGTGGCTGCTATGCGATCGACGACATCCATACCTTCAGTTACTTTTCCGAAAGCCGCGTACTGACCGTCAAGATGCGGTGAATCCTTATGCATAATAAAAAACTGACTTCCTGCCGAATCCGGATTCATTGCACGTGCCATCGACAATACTCCTCTGGTGTGAGTCAAATTGTTTGCTACACCGTTGGCACGAAACTCGCCCTTAATCTGATACCCCGGGCCGCCGGTTCCGGTGCCTTGCGGGCATCCGCCCTGAATCATAAATCCCGGAATGACACGGTGGAATATCAGGCCGTCGTAAAACTTCTTCTGAATTAGCGATACAAAATTATCTGTGCTGATCGGCGCGATATCGGGATAGAGTTCTATCTTAATCACATCTCCGTTTTGCATGGTCATGGTGACGATTGGATTTTTCATTTCTTTTTTGCTCGATGCGAACGGATGCACCGAGTCTCCTCCTTTTAATAATTATCCCCGAGTATGCCGGTGCAAAAAGTCATTTCGAATTTGCCACAGCTTCTGCGAAAGATCAACGTAATAGGATTGCGGATTCTCAAATCGCTTCAATGAATCCCATAATGTCTCCTGTTCTTCCTTGCAATACTGTCGAATCTGAGCAAGAGTCGGCCGATCATAGACGCATTTTCCGTTAATAAATACCGGAACCAGAAGACGACGGACTCGGTATCCCTCCAGAGTTTTCCGCTTCCATGTCTGAATCGGATCAAAAATCTCATATGGCTCACCCTCCGGATCCGATTCGCCGGATACAATCAATACATCTGCCATCGCCTTGTTAGTTTCGATATTATAGAAGCGCAGGATTTCTTTGTTACAAGGGTTGGTCACTTTACCGACGTTTTCAGAAATCTTCATCTTGGGCAAGATATGACCGTCCTTCTCGATACCACTGAGCTTATATACACCGCCGAAAACGGGCTCCGCGCGAGATGTGATCAATCTTTCTCCCACACCGAAAAAATCAATTTGAGCCCCTTGGAGCAAGAGATCACGAATTAAATATTCATCGAGAGCATTCGAGGCGGTGATCTTACAGTCATTCATTCCGGCTTTATCGAGAAGCAAGCGCGACCGCTGCGATAAATACGCTAAGTCGCCGCTGTCGATTCGAATCCCCTTCAGGCGCTTTCCCAAGGGCGTCAGAATATCGTTCTGAACTCGAATGGCGTTAGGCACTCCGGATTCAAGAACATTGTAAGTGTCCACTAAAAGCACCGTATCATCCGGAAAGGACGTGGCATAAGATGCAAACGCTTCGTATTCCGTATCAAATAACTGAATCCAGCTGTGCGCCATGGTGCCAAAAACCGGTGCACCGAATTGTTGCCCGGCAATAGTACATGATGTTCCGGCAGCTCCTGCAATATAAGCGGCTCTGGCGCCCAAAACAGCAGCATCGTATCCTTGAGCCCGTCTTGCGCCGAACTCAAAGACTTTTCGATCACCGGCGGCGCGAACAATTCGTGACGCCTTAGTTGCGATCAAACTCTGATGATTGATGGTCGCCAATAGCATCGTCTCAACCATTTGCGCCTGAATTATCGGGCCTCGAACCTTGATAAGCGGCTCGCCGGGAAATACGACGGTACCTTCGGGCACTGCCCAAACATCGCAATTGAAACGGAAGTCTGCCAAATATTCAAGAAATCTTTCGTCAAATGTTTGAAGCATCCTGAGGTATCGAATGTCTTCTGCGGAAAAACGAAGATTCTGCAAATAATCTATCGCTAGCTCAAGTCCGGCACAGATGGCATAGCCGCCTTGTTCCGGCACGCTTCGAAAAAATAAATCAAAGTATGCAATTGTATCTTCGTGGCCACCGTCGAGATAGGCTTTGCCCATTGTCAACTCGTAGAAGTCCGTCAGCATGGTCATATTTGTCTTATCGGTCCACTTCATATGCACTCCGCACTCTTTATAAAGCAAGACCTCGCGCGATGTCGCGCGAGGAATCGCAAGTTATGGAATTTATAGTTATAAATAGTTATTTCCAGGATTTATTACGTCTGGGGAAGATCATCATTCACAAGTTCTTTAAGAGAGGTCGCAAGTCCGGCAAGGCTTTGAATTTCTGACGGAATGATAATCTTCGTTGCTCTGCCATCACCCATTTTTGCCAATGTCTCAAGGCTCTTGATCGCGATCAGGCCTTGATCCGCTCCAACATCTTTAATCATTTGGAGACCTTGTGCCGTCGCTCCCTGTACCTTCAGTATAGCCTCAGCCTGGCCTTCTGCTTCGCGTATCGCTGCTTCCTTTTTAGCTTCAGCCTTAAGAATCTCAGACGCCTTTTGTCCTTCAGCTACACGAATCGCAGCTTCTTTCTCACCTTCAGCACGAAGAATACTCTCACGCTTCTCGCGCTCAGCCTTCATTTGCTTCTCCATCGCGTTTTGAATTTCCTTGGGCGGAATGATGTTTTTCAACTCGACGCGATTGACCTTAATGCCCCACGGGTCGGTTGCCTCATCAAGAATAACACGCATCTTGGTATTAATAAGATCGCGCGAAGTCAGTGTCTGGTCAAGTTCCAAATCACCGATAATATTACGCAAAGTCGTCGCCGATAAATTCTCAATCGCTAATATCGGATTCTCCATGCCATAAGCAAACAGCTTTGCATCAACTATCTGATAGAAAAGGACCGTATCAATTTGCATGGTAACATTATCTTTGGTAATAACGGCTTGCGGCATAAAATCCGCAACCTTCTCTTTCAAAGATACAACTTTAGCAACACGATCAATAAACGGCACCTTCATACGAATACCGGTCTGCCAAGTCTTTTGATAGACGCCCAGTCGCTCAATAACAAAAGTCGTAGCCTGAGGCACAATTCGGATATTTCGAATTAAAATAACCAGAAGGATTAAGAGAACCACCAATGCAGCAACGACGCTGCCTGTACCGGCAAGGATAAATGGAACGTTGAGAGAAAACATAGAACACCTCCGAAATAATTAATGAGATTGACACGAGACCATACTATGAAACTTTACTGACGATAAGCTTTACGCCACGTATTTCTTTGACAAGGATGCGCTGTCCCTTTTCGATTATTGAAAAATCCTCACTAACCGCACTCCAGATTTGACCGCCGACCTTGACTTGGCCGACACCTTCATCCGGGTGGATGTCCTCGATGACAATGCCCTCTCTGCCAATTGCGCGATCCGCGTTGGTCGGCTCCGCCTTTGGTGACAGAGTACCAAACTTTGGCTTGATCAAGAAAATATAAAGTAACAGCAGGAGAACCGAAACTACGATCATTACCGCGGCTTGAACATAAACATTACCGGTCAGAAAACTGACTACTATCGCAGCCAATGCGCCGCCGGCAAACCAGATTGTCGTCAAGCCGAGTGTCAATGCCTCAACCACCAGGAAGACAATCAATAACACTAACCAGACAATCCAAGACGGTATTCCAAAAATCATTGTGACCTCCAAACAAATAGTCGACTTTCATAAACAAGAACCATTTCATTATAAGCCTTTTGCATACGAAAAGAAAACTTTATTGATGTTGTTTTATTAAAATAATCCTCTATGTCATTGCGTAATTCAAGTTAAACCGGATCAAAAACATCAAGCATGAGTGATTGTATGTCTACTCTATCGTAAAATACTTCATCCAGCATCAATCCGTGAGCGGGCATGGTTTTTCCCGCCCGTCTTCGATCTCTGTTGATAAACAAAGCATCGACGTCGTCAATCGTTAATTTGTTCTGCGACACATAGACCAAAGTCCCTGCGATAATTCGAACCATGTTATACAAAAATGATTCACCGGTAACCATAATCTCGATTTGATTTGTTATCGGCTGCCGCAATACTTCTATGCGATTCACGGTCCGAATCGGGTTTTTATCTAAACCTTCAGAAGCACAGAATGCCGAGAAATCATGTGTTCCGATTATGTGATTGGCGGCCTCTTGCATTCGCTCAACCGACAGTTTAACCGGAACGTGACATGCAGTTCTTCGATATATGCTCGGGCGACATCGCGTATCCGAAATTCTATAGATATATCTCTTGCCCCGCGAATCGAATCGTGCATGAAAATCCTCGTCTACGATTCGAGCCGCGATAACACAGATGTCTTGAGGAAGAAAAGTGTTAAGCGCGAGGGGAATTTTTTCCTCCGGTATACGAAACGGCAAATCCGCATGACTAACGTGTCGTCTTGCATGAACGCCGGCATCCGTCCGACTGCACCCATGAAGGCGGATGGTTTGCTTGTAAATTTTCGACAAGGCCTTTTCCATCTCGCCTTGAACCGTTCTGGCATTGTTTTGGATTTGAAAACCTGAAAAATCGGTGCCGTCAAATTCTATGACAAACAACGTCCGAGTTCCACTTCTTATTTTTGAGGCTTCTGGTTCCACACGATTATCCCTATTGTTTGTCATCATCCCGCAAGATGGTCATCAACACATGATTTTGCCATCATCGCCGCTCCGATGATACCGGCATCATTACCCATTTCTGCCAATTTAATCGTTGTCTTAGGCACGCCGGGACCATAATACGTTTTTGATCGGACTTTTTCACGAACCGGAATCAATAACGCATCGCCCTCATTGCAGACGCCGCCCCCGACCACTAATATCTCCGGCATCAATGCGTTAATCACGTTGGCTAAACCCTCGGAAAGATGCTCCAAGTACTGCTCAACAACGGCGGCAGCAACCTCGTCTCCTAAACGCATCGCTTGAAAAGCAATTTTTGCGTTAACCTTGCCGTTGTTCTCTGCTATCACCTGATTAATCTTTGAATCCTTGTGTGCCGCCGCAGCTTCTTTGGTCATTCGAATCAAGCCGGTTGCAGACGCATACGACTCAAAACATCCGTTTCGACCACATCCGCAAGGCACGCCACCAACGACAATGACGGAATGTCCGAATTCTGATCCTGCCTGATTAAACCCGGAATAAATTCTTCTGTTAATAATAATACCGGCGCCGACGCCCGTACCAAGTGTCACCGTAACTGAATGCGCAGCTTCCTTGGCAGCGCCGGCAACACTTTCCGCCATCGCTGCGCAATTCGCGTCATTTTCGATATAGACCGGTTTCTGAATCATCTCTCCGATAATCTCACGCAACGGTGCATCGCGAAACGGTAGGTTGCTGGAATATACCAGTGTACCTTTTTGGTTATTCGGAGTACCCGGTGATCCGATGCCGACAGCAAGTATATCATCTACGTTCAGACCGGATTGAGCTGCCACGTCCAAGGCCAACTGCCCCATATCTCGAACGATTTCTTCCATCGTCCGTTTGGCGCCGGTTTTTACACTGTGCTTGCACAGAATTTTACCGTCCTGATCCACTACGCCTGCCTTGATATTTGTCCCGCCTAAATCAATACCGATGTAACCCTTCATGTTGAACTCCTGCTCCTTACACTTAGCGCGTAACGTTTTACTCTAACAAGAGAAATTTTAGCCTATTTCAAGTAAAATTTCTACAATAACCGGAACAAATGCGATGATTCCCAGCAAAACGAGCCATAAATAATCCGAAGTTCTCATTTTAAGCGGATTGAGCTTCGTTCTTCCTTCTCCGCCACGATAGCAACGGGCTTCCATCGCAATCGCAAGTTCTTCCGCGCGCTTGAAGGCACTAACAAAAAGAGGCACTAAAACGGACGCATATCCCTTTGCCCTAACGAATATATTGCCGGTGTCATACTCGGCTCCCCTAGAGGCCTGTGCCTTCATAATTTTATCCGTTTCTTCAACTAAAGTCGGAATAAATCGAAGCGCTATGGACATCATCATTGCCATCTCATGGACCGGTACTCGAATCTTTTTTAGAGGGGCGAAAAGCGACTCCAAACCATCTGCCATTTTGAGCGGCGTTGTCGTCAGTGAAAGAAGCAAGGTCGTACTGACAATCAGCAAAAACAGCCGTAATGTCATTACCGAAGCTCTTTCCAGACCATAATCCGTTATTCGAACAATCCAAAACCGCAAAATAGTACGGCCATCTCGCATGGTCAGTAGATTGATGACAAAGACAAAAAGCATCAGGAAAATAATGGGTCGAACCGATCGAATAATCACTCGAAACGGAATTCTTGAAAGCACCACCAATCCCAGAACCACAATGAATGACGCAAGAATACCTTCCGGTTTTGAAATCATAAAAACGCCGGTCATATAGACCGCGAACAATATAAGCTTTACTCTGGGGTCCATCCGATGTAAAGTTGATTCCGCATCGTAATATCGTCCGATCGAGATATCCTTAAGCATGTGCGCCTCCGTCCGGCTCGGGAGTCTGCATATCGCGCAATGCACTTGCCGCACGAATCAGCTCTTCTGTCGCAGACTCTAAATCGAATACCACAGGATTCACATTGATATCCAGCGCATTCTTAAACGCAAGCATCAATCGAACGATCTCAGGTAAATCCAATCCGATTCGTTCAATTTCCGGCATATCCGAAAAAAGCGCCTCTGGGGAATTGATGCATTGCAATTGACCATTTGACAGTACAAGGATTCGATCTGAATATAAGGCCGCTTCATCCATGTTGTGCGACACTATAATGATTGTCTTTCCGATTTTTTTCAGCTCATTAATATACTCAAAAACAGCACGTCTTCCGACCGGATCAAGTCCGGCCGCCGGTTCATCCAATATCAGCACATCCGGATCGGATGCAATAACACCAGCCAACGCAACGCGGCGCTTTTGTCCGCCGGACAATTCGAACGGTGATCTCTCGAGTATGGTCTCATCCAAGCCGACCAAATCTATGGCTCGGCGAACTCTATTCGGAATACTGTCCGGATCAAGACCCAATTTGCGGGGCCCGAAGGCAATATCCTTTTCTACCGTTTCTTCGAAAAGCTGATGTTCCGGATATTGAAACAATAAGCCGACCGTTTTTCTTATCTGTCGAACATCGGAATTCCTCTTGGTATCATAAACGCGGTCGCCTGACGCAGAGCGAACCAATACAGAACCGGATTGCGGCCTGACGATACCATTGAGATGAGATATTAATGTTGTCTTTCCAGAACCGCTGTGTCCGATTACCGAAAGTATTTCGCCGCGACGCACTTCAAACGAAACATCGGATATCGCATTTCCAGTCCGCTCCTCATAAGCATGAGACAAGTGAGATACCTCAATCAGAATGCTTGTATTCATTCTGTCTTGGTCAACCTGAGCCGGCTCGTCTTGGTGGAAAACCGTTCCGATATCTTCGCTTGGATGAGATGTCAACTGCAACACTTGTCGATTATCGGAAATCAATTTAGGATCCTGAAGTCTAGGTGCGTGTGTTATAAGCATATGAGAAACCGCATCAACTGCCGCATCAAGTGACGTCAAATATTCTTCGCGACACTCTAGTCCCAACCGACGACATATGGAGAAGGCTAAGCGGACATAAATCGGAACGTCAAGCCCTAAATCAACCAACTCGGCTTGTCTCAGAAAAATACGAGACGGCTTATCATCCATTACAATAACGCCTTTATTCATCACCAAAATACGATCCGTACGGCCGGCCTCTGTCATATCATGCGTAATATGAAATACGGTCATACCATGATCCCGTCTAAGACGTTCAATTAGTAATAGAAATTCATTGCGACTGATTGGATCCAGCATGGCTGTTGATTCATCCAAAATTAATATCTCAGGCATCATTGCGAGAATACCCGCAATCGCTAATTTTTGCTTCTGCCCCCCCGAAAGAGAACTTGGTGCACGTTTAGCAAGATCACTTAATCCCACATAGGACAAAGCCCGATCAACTCGAAGCCTGATTTCGGAAGAATCGATGCCTAAGTTTTCGGGGCCGAACGCAACATCTTCTTCAACAGACGTGCCAACAATCTGGTTGTCCGGATTTTGGAAAACCATGCCGCAACGCTTGCGAATATCCCAGAAGTGATTATCATCATCGGTTTGTATTCCAAAAACTACGACGTGCCCGGATTCCGGCACTTCCAATACGTTGATGAGCTTAGCTAATGTGGATTTCCCAGACCCATTTCTTCCGATAACCGCAACATACTCCCCACGCGTCACCGAAAAACTTACATCTGTAAGTGCATGAATCTTCCTTCCTTCCGGCAAGGAATATACATATCGAACACTGCGTGCATTAACAATAGTCTCAGGCCCATCAAGGTCCGATATTGTCTTGGTTTCAGTATGATCTGTAGTGCCTTGGTTCATCCTGTTTACCTGTCCCAACAATGAATTGCAGATACTTATCTGATGTAAAGAAAAAGGCTCGGCACGCCTATACGCACCGAGCCTCATAACATTGACGTAACAGTACGCTTCTTAAACCAACTCAATCTGAGCCATTTCGGAAGCATCTCCGCGTCTGGTACCCAACTTAATGATGCGGGTATATCCACCCTGACGACCGGCGAATCTCGGTGCAATCTCATCAAAAAGCTTGTTGGCCGGGTTCACGGTATTGCCCTCTTCATCATGGGACTTACGTAGCCAACGCATCATGTTCTTGCGAGCCGCCAAACGGGAAGCCGCATCGACCTGAACCGCCTTCTTTTTGACTTCACGATCAACAACATCAAACACGTTTCCGTTCTTGGATGTCTTCGAGACAAGAACCTTCTTGCCCTTGGAATCCAACTTGGCAGCAGAATAAGTGACTTCTTTAGAAGTAAAGTTGTCCTTCTCTCTGATGGCCTGGGAGATAAGTTTTTCGCTGATTTTCTGAATTTCCTTGGCACGAGCGACAGTCGTCACGACCTTACCGTTCATAATAAGAGCGGTTGTCAGGTTCTTGAGAATTGCCATACGCTGATCATGTGCACGACCAAGTCTTCTATTTGCTGGCATTGGTTTAACCTCCTATGTGTTCAAGATATTGCAACAAACGAATCACTCTTCGCTGGTTGCCAGAGACAGCTCCATTTCCTCGAGCTTTAAAATAACTTCTTCCAAAGATTTCTTGCCTAAGTTTCTAACCTTCATCATGTCATCTTCCGAACGTGCAACCAAATCACCGATGGTGTTGATGCCGGCTCTCTTGAGACAATTGAATGTACGAACCGAGAACTCCAAATCTTCGATTGCAATATCGTGCTTGGTATTCTTGTTTGGATCTTCATCCGCATCTCTGAAATTCAGAGAACTGCTCTGACCCGTCAAGGCAACAAACAAGCCCAAATGTTCACACAATATTGACGCTGCAGAGGATAAAGACTCTTCCGGCAAAATCGTGCCGTCTGTCCATACCTCAAGAGTCAAACTATCAAAGTCAGTGCGCTCACCTACACGCGTATTCTCAACCGAATACTTCGCCTTGCGAACAGGAGTGAAAATCGAGTCGACCGCAATCACACCAATGGTCTGGGTAGCAGGCTTGTTCTGCTCAGCGGTTGAATATCCGCGTCCTTGACTGATGGTCAATTCCATGAAAAGACGACCTGAGCCATTAAGTGTAGCAATAACGTGATTCGGATTTTTGATCTCCACCTCTTCGTCATGAACGATATCGCCGGCAGTGATAACACCGGTGCGACCCTCGTCCGTGCTGACATAGACGGTTTTTGGCGTGTCGCAATGCAACTTGGCACGAATGCCTTTAACGTTGAGGATGATCTCAGTCATATCCTCAACAACGCCGGGAATAGTAGAGAACTCATGATACACGCCCTCGACTCGGATGGCGGTCACCGCAGCTCCCGTCAAAGACGATAACAACACGCGGCGCAATGAATTTCCTAAAGTCGTGCCATATCCACGCTCAAGCGGAGCAATGACAAACTTACCGTAGGCATCCTTTTCATTCGTTTCTACACACTCTATGACCGGTTTCATGATATCCATCATTTGATTATTTCCTCCTTGCGTAGCTGACGTACTAGGTCACGGCGAATTACTTCGAGTAAAGCTCGACGATCAACGTCTCCTTGACCTCAAGATCAACATCCTCACGACTCGGAATCTGAACCACCTTGCCGGTCATCGTCTCTTCGTCAAAGCTGAGCCAAGCCGGAACCGGACGAGCCGAAGCCTTTGACTCGAATTGAGGAGATTTGCGCGAAGATGCCCGAACTGTGATGACATCGCCTGCTTTAAGGCAAACCGAAGGAATATCGATCTTTTTGCCATTTACGAGGAAATGTCCGTGTGTAACCATTTGACGAGCTTGTGCTCTGGAAGAACCCAACCCTAATCGGTAGATGACATTATCCATACGGGTCTCGAGGAGAATCAGGAGGTTTTCACCAGCCTTGCCATCCATGCGGGCCGCACGATCAAAAGTCAATCTGAACTGCGACTCAAGAACACCATAAAAGCGCTTTGCTTTCTGCTTCTCGCGGAGCTGCAGTCCGTATTCCGAAATCTTTCTTCTGCCTTGTCCGTGCTGGCCCGGGACAGTCTGTCTGCGGGATAGAGCACACTTGTTTGTATAGCATCGCTCACCTTTGAGAAAAAGCTTATCGCCCTCTCTACGGCACAGGCGGCAGGATGCATCTGTATATCTAGCCATTTCTTATACCTCCGTAATCAGACTCTTCTTCTCTTAGGCGGTCTGCAACCATTGTGAGGAACAGGGGTCACGTCTTTGATCATGGTGACGTCCAGTCCTGCAGTTTGCAACGCACGAATGGCCGACTCACGACCTGCTCCGGGTCCCTTAACGAAGACCTCAACAGTACGCATGCCATGATCAACAGCCTTCTTACCGGCGTCTTCAGCAGCCATCTGTGCTGCGAACGGCGTTCCCTTACGGGAGCCTTTCATGCCCATTTCGCCGGCGGATGCCCACGAAATAGCATTGCCCTGAGGGTCGGTAATCGTTACGATAGTATTATTGAACGTAGAATGAATGTGCGCATGACCACGATCAATGTTCTTGCGCTCTCTTTTCTTCGGCCGTCCGACCGTCTTTTTAGTGACTTTTGCCATGATGCCCCTCCTTACTTCTTCTTACCAGCCATGGTACGCTTCGGTCCCTTGCGGGTACGTGCATTGGTCTTTGTACGCTGGCCGCGAACAGGAAGGCCCATTCTGTGACGACGACCGCGGAAGCAGCCGATCTCTGTGAGTCTCTTGATGTTCAGTGAAATCTCTCTTCTGAGATCACCCTCAACGTTATAATTGTTTTCGATTTGATCACGAATCTTCGCGACATCGTCCTCTGAAAGGTCTTTAACGCGGGTATCCGGATCAATTGAAGTGTCGCGCAAAATGCGCTCGGAAGAATTCTTTCCGATGCCGTAAATGTAAGTCAGGGCAATCTCTACCCGCTTATCGTTAGGCAAATCCACACCGGCAATACGTGCCATTTTTGCACCTCCGTGAATGAGTGATAATTTGTTATTGATCTGTACTGAATATATATAACACGCGGTGCGAAGAACTCTCGACATTAACGAAAGCAGCCGCCTTCACAAGTGCATGTAATATCCAAAAAATAAGCTAATGCAAATGCAGAGCCGAAATTAACCCTGCTTTTGCTTATGCTTGGGGTCGGAGCAAATAACCATTACATTGCCTCTGCGGCGAATAACCTTACATTTTTCGCACATGGGCTTGACCGACGGTCTGACTTTCATCGCTTAATCCTCCCTGATATATCTGTGTTAATAACAGAAAAACTAGCGCCTATTAGGCGCACGCTATAATATAATACCAAAAACCTGCATGATTGCAAGGGCTTTCAGAAAATATTTAACCCGTAATACGCTTTATTTTGCGCGCCAGGTGATACGTCCGCGAGATAAATCATATGGCGACAATTCAAGCGTCACACGATCCCCGGGAAGAATCTTGATATAGTGCTGACGCAGCTTTCCGGAAATGTGCGCCATAACAAGATGACCATTTTCCAACTTCACTCGGAATTTCGCATTCGGAAGTGCGTCTTCAACGATACCTTCGACTTCAATTACATCTTCTTTTGACATTTAGTGTTCTCCTTCTCGATTTTGAGTCCGATATAATATGCATGATACGGAAATGATCAGCTCTCAAGTGTCGTAATGATTGGCCCGTCTTCGGTAATTGCAAACGTATTCTCATAATGAGCAGAGCATCGCCCGTCAGCGGTCGCTATGGTCCATCTGTCTTGCAGCATAACTACTGAAGCTGTGCCCAAGTTTATCATCGGTTCCACAGCAAGTACCATGCCCGGTTGTATTCTCATTCCCCTTCCGGCAGATCCGTAATTCGGAACATCCGGCTCTTCATGAAGATCTTCTCCGATACCGTGTCCGACAAGTTCCCGGACCACACCATACCCGAAGGACTCCGCATGCTTTTGAATTGCTGAGGATATGTCACCGATACGATTACCCGGAACCGCCTTTTCAAACCCCTTCCAGAAACACTCCTCGGTCGTTCGCACTAAGGCCTTAACGTCTTCGGATACCTCGCCGACCAAGAACGTTCTCGCTGCGTCAGCGTGAAAACCCTGAAGCTTTGCACCTACGTCAACACTGACGATATCCCCTTCATTGAGTATGGCGTCTTTCTTCGGAATTCCGTGGACCACATGGTCATTCACCGACGCACAAATCGATGCGGGAAAAGGAGGCGTGCCGTAATTCAGAAACGAAGGTACCGCTCCGTGCTCTGTGATAATCCGATAGGCAATCTGATCCAGATCCCAAGTACTGATGCCGGGGCGAATAGCTTCTCTCATGGCAACAAATACAGCTGCGACAATTTTGCCGGCATCTTTCATTTTTTCGATTTGCTTCGATGACTTCAGTCGAACCATTTAATCTCCTCCAAGGGAATAGCTAGTTGATTATATTTTTGCTTTTCAGCTCATCTTGAATCTGACGCATTGCAAAACCAATACCCATCTCATTGTCGACGGTCATAAGTATACCTTTTCCGGCGTAATAATCAACGAGGGGCTTTGTCTTGCGAGCATATGTCGCCAATCGAGTCAGCACCGTATCAGGCATATCATCCGCACGCTGGACGATGAGACCGTCACAAACGTCGCAGTGATCTTCTTTGAGAGGCGGATTGAATGATATTGAATATGTTGCGCCACATTCTTTACACACTCTTCTGTCTGATATGCGACGAATAATCACCGCATCAGAAACCTGAAGATTGATTACGGCATCTATCTTCTGTCCGGTCAACTGAAGCATTGTCTCAAGCGCCTCAGCTTGCGGTATAGTTCGCGGAAAGCCGTCGAGCATAAAACCGGATAAACAATCTTTATCACTCAACCGGCCCTTGACCATTGCGACCGTGATATCGTCCGGAACAAGATCTCCCTTATCTATGAAAGCTTTTGCTTTTTGACCTAACTCCGTACAGTTTCCGATATTCATACGAAAGAGATCTCCGGTTGAAATGTGAGTCAATCCGAATGATTTATTCAGGGCTTCAGCAACTGTTCCTTTGCCCGAACCCGGCGCACCCAACAAAATAAAGTTCATCTCTATGCTCCTTTCACAATACCGGTACCGAATCAACCGATTATGAATGCAAAGACACGCCGCGCTCTGCGAGACAGAATCGTCTGTCGCAGAATCACGAGCGTGCTGAAAGATCACTTAAGTGTCTTGCAATGTTTCAACCTCTTGAAGAATGCGCTTAGCATCAGTCAAGGAAGCCTTTGTAATGGTGAGTGACCATTTGCGACTCTACTTGCTTGACTAAGTCATTGGCAACGCCGGTCAAAATGAGTACCGAGGTACCTGCAAACCAAACATTCTGAAGCGATGTCAGTTTACCCATCAAAGTCGGAACCAATACGACCATCGCCAAGAATAAACCATCCGCCCAATTCAGCCTGAATGCTGTCTTAGCTATGAAGTCTGAAGTAGGTCTTCCCGGTCTGACACCCGGAATAAACCCGCCGTTCTTCTGCAAGTTGTTCGAAATCTCGATTGGGTTGAACTGGATTGCAGAGTAGAAGAACGTGAATCCGATGATCAGCAGGAAATTGACGACATAATACACCGGACTGGAATCAAAATCACGGAACCATTTGACAATGATATTATTGCTATCCGAAAAGAACATTGTAATGATTGTTGACGGTAAAGCAATCATTGACATCGAGAAGATAACCGGCATAACACCGGATTGATTAACCTTAAGAGGAATGTGACTGCTTTGTCCACCATATACTTTGCGGCCGACGACGCGCTTGGAATACTGAACAGGCAATCGGCGCTCTGCGTTTTGGACGAACACGACAAATACGATAATCGCAACGGAAATCATGGTGACAATCGAAAATACTGCCAGTCCGGCAGCAAAGCCCAAAGCCGCGTTCGATATTTTTCCGGAAATTTCCAGCGCATACTTATACAGGCTCTCTGCCATCGTGGGAATACGAGTCACGATACCGGCAAAGATGAGAAGTGAAATACCATTTCCGATACCTTTGTCGTTAATTCTCTCTCCAAGCCACATAATGAATGCCGTACCGGCTGTAAACGTCATTATAATCAGTACTGCATTAACCGGCTTCGCGATATATCCTGTCATTGCAGAACGAGTCGCATATGTGAAAACCGAAGCTTGCGTTAAGGCCAATACAACCGTAACAACTCTAACAATCTGCTGAATTTTCTTGCGTCCGGTCTCGCCTTCCTTTTGCAAACGCTCAAGAGCAGGAATCGCAACCGTCAACAATTGCATAATAATCGAAGAGTTGATGTAAGGCGTGATACCCATGGCAAAAATCGTTGCAGAATAAAGACCTCCGGCAGATATGATATCCATCAAACTACCGATCTGACCCCAGCCTTTAACGAGTTCATGAAATTTTTCAGCATCCATACCCGGTGTAGGAATCAATCCGCCGATCATATATAACGCCAAGATAAAGAGCGTAAAAAGTAACTTCTTGCGCAACTCCGGCACACGCCAAGCGTTAAACATGGTGTTAAACAAACCCTTCATGTCATACCTCCAGAGCCGACCCACCAGCCTTTTCGATCTTTTCCTTGGCAGATGCCGTAAAAGCGACTGCCTTAACGGTCAACTTCTTTGTCAATTCACCGTCTCCGAGAATCTTGACACCGTCATTGACCTTCGGAATTGAAAGAAGACCGGTGTTGGAGAGAAGTTCTGCATCAACAATTGTGCCGTCTGCAAAGTTATTCAAATCACCAACATTGAGCTCGATATATTGTTCTGCAAAACGCTTGTTATTGAATCCGCGCTTGGGCAAACGTCTGTACAAAGGCATTTGACCACCCTCAAAACCGAGACGAACACCGCCACCGGAACGAGAATTTTGACCCTTATGTCCGCGGCCGGCTGTCTTACCGTTTCCGGATGAATGCCCTCTGCCCTTACGGAACGGCTTAGCGTTGCCAATACCATTCATTTCATTGAGTTTCATGCTCGTTACCTCCGTCAAACTTCTTCACACGTTACGAGGTGAGCCACTTTATGAACCATGCCACGAATAGCATCGTTATCCTTGTGAGTCACACTGTGACCGATTTTGTTCAGTCCCAATGCTTTTACCGTCGCCACGTGATTTTTATTGGCGCTATTGGTGCTTTTCACCAATGTAATCTTTAGATCAGCCATTGTGAAATCCCCCTATCGCAATATTTCTTCAACGGATTTACCGCGAGTTTTCGCGACCTCCTGAAGAGACCTTAAGTTCTTTAATCCTTCAATGGTCGCATTAACCATATTATTCGGATTGTTTGTGCCCAAAGACTTCGTACGAATATCGCGGATACCTGCAAGTTCGCAGACAGCACGAACCGGGCCGCCGGCGATGACACCGGTACCCTCACGAGCCGGCTTCATAACGACTTTACCTGCGCCGAAACGTCCGAGCGTCTCATGAGGAATGGTCGAGCCGCTGATCGGCACGCTTACGATGTTTTTCTTTGCGTCTTCAATACCCTTGCGAATCGCATCCGGGATTTCAGCTGCCTTACCCAGGCCTTTTCCAACATGACCATTCTCATCGCCAACGATGACCAGCGCAGCAAACCGAAAGTTTCTACCGCCCTTAACAGTCTTGGAAACGCGGCCGATATGGATGACTTTTTCTTTAAGTTCTGTTGTATTTGGATCAAAACTCATCTTAATCGTTCCTCCTTATTAGAATGTAAGGCCGGCTTCACGTGCCGCCTCGGCGAGTGTTGCGACGCGACCGTGATAGATATAACCACTTCTGTCGAAAACAACTTCTTTGATGCCCTTTTCGATTGCACGCTCAGCAACGAGCTTGCCAACGGCTTGGGCGCCCTCTTTGGTTGCACCGGACTTAATGTCAGCCATAAGCTCTTTTTCAAGAGTGGATGCGCTTGCTAAAGTGTTTCCGGTGGTATCATCAATGATCTGTGCGTACATTTGCTTGTTGCTGCGGAATACGCAAAGTCTCGGGCGAGCAGGGGTGCCTGCGATTTTCTTACGAACGCGCAAATGCTTTCTCCTGCGGATTTCGTTCTTATCAGGTTTGTTAATCATGCATCTGTCCCCCTTCTCTTACTTTTTAGCTCCGGTCTTGCCTTCTTTGATTCTTACAAACTCGTTCTCATAACGAATGCCCTTGCCCTTATATGCATCCGGGAGTCTGAACGAGCGGATCTTAGCCGCAATTTCACCGACAAGTTGCTTGTCGGCTCCCTTAACGATGATTTTGTTGGCTGCCGGCACGTCGATGGTGATGCCCTTAGGCTCCTCCAATTCGACCGGGTGCGAAAGACCGAGACTCAAGACCAGTTTGTTTCCATTTTTTGCTGCTCTGTAACCGACGCCGACGATATCCAAGTTTTTCGAAAATCCTGTGGATACACCGACCACCATATTATTGATCAGAGAGCGTGTCAGACCGTGAAGTGCTCTGTGCGTTTTATCGTCAGACGGTCTGTCAACGGTAATTGTGTTACCGTCAATTTTGACTGTCATTTCGGGATGCACATTCATGGATAGGGTTGCATCTTTGCCTTTTACGGTAAGTGCAGTTCCTTCTTGTTTGATCTCAACCCCTGCAGGGATTGTGATCGGCATTCTGCCAATTCTGGACATATTGTTACCTCCTGCTCTTTAGATTGCAGCCGCATATGCGACCTTTTCAGAGTGTTTCTTAATGATTTTACCAGACGTAAGCCATAACCTCGCCGCCAACACCGAGCGCGCGAGCCTTTTTGTCTGTCATAATACCCTTTGATGTCGAAACAATGGCGACACCCAAACCGCCGAGAACACTCGGAAGGTTTTCTTTGTCAACATATACTCTCAAGCCGGGCTTGGAGATACGCTTGATGCCTTTGATAACGCTCTTACGAGCAGCATACTTCAAGGTCACTTTGATCATGCCTTGCTTATTGTCTTCCGAACACTCAAAGCGAGCAATGTATCCTTCTTCGAGAAGAATCTGAGCCAATGCTTTTTTGAGATTCGAAGCCGGAATCATAACGGTCGCATGACCTGCGGTACCGGCGTTACGAATTCTTGTCAGCATATCTGCAATTGCATCTGTAATCTGCATACGTTTTCCTCCTTGCTATCGTTTACCAGCTGGCCTTACGGACGCCGGGAATTTGTCCCTTGTAAGCCAAATCACGGAAGCAAAGACGGCAAATACCGTATTTGCGGATATAGGCATGGGGTCTGCCGCAGAGCTTGCAGCGATTATGCTGCCTCGTTGAAAACTTTGGTGCTCTTTGAGCCTTCAGAATCATCGACTTTTTTGCCATTCTATCTATACCTCCTGCTTACTTACGAAACGGCATGCCCATAAGAGTCAGAAGCTCTTTTGCTTCTTCATCTGTGTTTGCCGTTGTGACGATGATAATGTCCATACCACGAATTTTGTCAACTTTATCGTAATCGATTTCCGGGAAAATCAATTGCTCTTTGATTCCCATGGCATAGTTACCATGTCCGTCAAAAGAGTTTCCGTTAACACCGCGGAAGTCGCGAACGCGAGGTAATGATACGCTGATAAGCTTATCGAGGAAGTCATACATTTTCTCGCCGCGCAAGGTGACCTTGCAGCCGATCTTCATGCCTTCTCTTAACTTAAATGCAGCAACAGACTTTGACGCAATGGTTTCAACCGGGCGTTGACCGGAAACAATTGCCATGTCGCGCATCGCATTCTCAAGCGCTTTTGGATTGTCTTTGACTTCACCGACGCCCATGTTGAGAACGATTTTTTCGACACGGGGAATCTGCATCACAGACTTGTAACCGAAAGTTTCGCGCATTGCGGGTGCGATTTCAGATACATACTTTTCTTTTAATCTGGACATTCGTTACTCCCCCTTAACTGCTTTTTTGGTCTTTTCAGCCTTCGGCTTTTCAGCTTTAGCCTTCTCTGCCTTTGCCTTCTCGACCTTGTCAATCTTAGCGCCGCACTTTTTACAAACGCGAGATTTGGTCTTGTCCGCAGCGACTTCCATTCCTACGCGAGTCGGCTTAGCGCACTTAGGGCAAACGAGCATGACATTGGAAGCATCTACAGCTGCCTCACGCTCAATGATGGCGGCAGGCTTATTCTGGCCCTGGCCTTTTTGGTGTTTCTTGACCATATTTACACCGGAAACTACTACGCGACCCGTGGAAGGAACAGCCTTAATGACTTTTCCGGTCTTGCCGCTATCCTTGCCGGTGATGACAATGACATTATCATCGGTCTTGACATGAATTTTGTTAGCCATTTGTCGTCCTCCTTAAAGTACTTCAGGCGCCAGAGATAGAATCTTCATGTAATCCTTGTCTCTGAGCTCTCTTGCGATTGGCCCGAAAATACGGGTTCCGCGCGGGTTTTTGTCTTCTTTGATGATAACAGCAGCGTTTTCGTCAAAACGAATATATGATCCGTCCGGACGTCTGACACCCTTTGTTGTACGAACGATGACCGCACGAACAACATCACCCTTTTTAACCATACCACCCGGGGAAGCCGTCTTGACTGAACAAACGATGACATCGCCGATGCTGGCATATTTTCTGCGGGATCCGCCGAGAACTTTGATGCAAGCCAATTCTTTGGCGCCGGTGTTGTCTGCGGATCTGAGTCTGGATTCAACCTGAATCATGCTTGATTTCCTCCTTTACGTGAAAACCGATATCGGCTACGTACTATTTCGCCTTCTCGACGATCTCAACCAGCCTCCAACGCTTATCGCGCGAAAGCGGGCGTGTTTCCATTACTTTTACCTTGTCGCCGATGCCACATGTATTTTCTTCATCGTGGGCTTTCAGCTTATAGGTTCTCTTCATAATCTTGCTGTACAGCGGATGCTTAACATGCTCGGTAACAGATACGACAATTGTCTTGTCCATTTTGTCGCTCGAAACGATGCCAATTCGTGTCTTTCTGAGGTTACGATCGCTCATTCACTTTTCCCCCTTCACTTATTTGCCTTGAGCTCTTGCTCGCGCATGATGGTCTTAACGCGTGCGATATCCCGACGAACTGCACTGAGGCGTAGGGGGTTCTCGAGCTGATTGGTTGCATGTTGGAATCGGAGTTTAAATAATTCTTCCTTAAGAGCAAGCAATTCCTTTTGAAGCTCTTCGCCGGACTTCTTGCGGATTTCTTCAACCTTCATTTGCTTCACCCTCCTTTTCCTTCGCAATAAACTTGGTCTTACACGGGAGCTTGTTTCCTGCAAGACGCATCGCTTCGCGAGCAGTCTCTTCCGGAACACCGGCAATTTCAAACAATACTCTGCCGGGCTTTACGACGGCTACCCAATAATCCGGGGATCCTTTACCGGAACCCATTCGAGTCTCAGCCGGCTTGGATGTTACGGGCTTATCAGGGAAAATCTTGATCCAGACTTTACCGCCTCTTTTAACGTAACGATTGATCGCAATACGAGCTGCTTCAATCTGATTGGATGTAATCCAGCAAGGCTCTGTGGAGTAAATACCGTAATCACCATATGCTACGAAATTACCACGAGTTGCTTTTCCCTTCATACGTCCACGCATTTGTTTTCTGTGCTTTACTCTCTTTGGAAGAAGCATTAGACTTCGCCCCCTTCCTCTACTACTTTAACTGTCTTTTTTGCGGTCAAAACTTCTCCGCGACAGACCCAGACTTTTACGCCGATACGACCGTAAGTGGTGTTCGCCTCAGCAAATCCATAATCAATGTCGGAACGAAGAGTCTGAAGAGGGATAGTCCCCTCATGATAATGCTCTGTTCTGGCAATTTCTGCACCGCCGAGACGTCCGGAAACCTGAGTCTTAATACCCTTCGCTCCGGCCTTCATGGTACGTTGCATAGACTGCTTCATCGCACGACGGAAAGAAATTCTTCTCTCAAGCTGTGCAGCAATATTCTCGGCAACAAGCTGGGCAGCAGTATCTGCCGAGCGTACTTCTCTGATATCAACAAAGAAGGTCTTCTTGAATTTTTTGGTGAGCTTGCTCTTCAGGTCCTCAATGCCAGCGCCTTGACGACCGATAATGATACCGGGCTTTGCGGCATTAATGATGATCATTGTGCGATCACTGCCCTTACGCTCGATTTCAATGTTGGTAATGCCCGCGGCAAACAACTCTTTTTTAACGAAATCACGAATCTTTTTATCTTCAACAAGATAATCGCTGAATGTCTTCTTGTCTGCATACCAGCGCGTATCCCAGCCTCTGATGACGCCGACTCGCAAACCGTGTGGGTTAACCTTTTGGCCCATTATCGAAATCCTCCTTAAACTCTTTCTCTGAGCACCAGCGTGACATGGCTGGTTCTCTTCATGATGCTCGAAGCAGATCCTCTTGCGCGAGGTATAAATCTCTTGAGGACCGGGCCCGGGTTAGCATAGGCGTCAGCGACGTACAGTGCGTCACGGCTCAATCCGTTGTTGTTGACTGCATTCGCTTCCGCTGATTTCAGAGCCTTAGTCAAAATCGGAGACGCTGCCTTCGGTGTATACATCAGAATGGCATATGCTTCTTCCAAATCCTTGCCCTTGATGAGATCAATGACGATGCTCACCTTTCTGGGGCTGATACGAACATATTTTGCAATTGCTTTACCGCAATCCTTGCCAATACCTAAAACCTTGCGTTGCTTCTTTGTAAGGAGCTTTAGCTTAGCATTGCGCTTTGCAGGTTTTGCATACATAGCAAGAACTTCTTCGCGGTTTTGCTCAAGATATTCTTTGGTCATGACTTTCTTTTCCACTTTTCATTCCTCCCTTCAACGCGATCTCAATCAGCGGCCACCGGATGATTTCTCACCCGCATGTCCTCTGTATGTTCTTGTGGGAGCGAACTCGCCGAGCTTGTGGCCGACCATTTCCTCCGTGATATATACCGGAACATGTCTTCTGCCATCATAAACAGCAATCGTGTGCCCAACCATTTCGGGGAAAATAGTGGAAGAGCGAGACCATGTCTTCAAAACTTTTTTCTCATTGACTTCGTTCATTGCAACGATTCTCTTCATGAGTGCTTCTTGAACGAAAAAACCCTTTTTAGTAGATCTACTCATAGTATGTCTTGCCTCCCTTCAATTATTTTCTGCCCTTAACAATATACTTGCTGGATTGCTTGCGCTTATTACGTGTCTTCTTTCCGAGAGTCGGAACACCCCAAGGTGTAACCGGACCCGGCTTTCCGATAGGAGACTTACCTTCACCACCACCATGTGGGTGATCGCAAGGGTTCATGACCACACCGCGGACGGTTGGGCGAACACCCATGTGGCGTTTACGTCCGGCTTTACCGACGGTCACATTCTCGTGATCATTGTTACCGACGCTTCCGACGGTTGCACGACACAAAACAGAAACCATTCGAACTTCACCGGATGGCAAACGAACCTGAGCGTATTTGCCTTCCTTAGCCATTAATTGAGCACCGGCGCCTGCTGTGCGAACCATCTGTGAGCCTTTGCCAGGCTTGAGCTCAATATTGTGAATAATTGTACCGACCGGAATATTCTCTATAGCAAGAGCATTTCCGACAACGATGTCCGCTGCAGCACCGGATTCGACCTTGTCACCGACATTCAGTCCCTGAGGTGCAAGAATATAGGACTTTGCGCCGTCTGCATATTGAATCAATGCGAGAAATGCGGTGCGATTCGGATCGTATTCCAAAGCGATAACAGTCGCAGGAATGCCGTCTTTGGTTCTCTTCCAATCGATAATACGGATTTTACGACGATTTCCTCCGCCGATATGACGTACTGTAATACGACCATATGAATTTCTGCCGCCTGTCTTTTTGCCGCTGGCAAGAAGACTCTTCTCCGGCTTCTTATCGGTAAGAACCGAGAAGTCGGTGACCGTCATCTGACGTCTGGCGGGAGAAGTTGGATTATAGGTTTTTACTGCCATCTTTCTTCACTCCTTCATTCAACGGGCCGATTACTCAGCGAACCCAAATTCTTCGATTGATGTCTTGTACTTCGCGGAGACCTTGGATGTTTTGCCGCCCTTTGCGAGGTACGAAGCGTCTTTGGTCTCGGTAGCGATCGTAACAACCGCTTTCTTCCAAGACGGAGTTCTTCCAACGATATAACGTTGTCTTTTCTTCTTGCCATCAAAATTCGATGTGTTGACCGAAACGACCTTCACGCCGAATAACTGCTCCACTGCAATGCGAATCTCGGTCTTTGTCGCCTTGCGATCAACCCGGAAAGCATACTTGCCTTCAGAGAGTTGATCCGACGTTTTTTCCGTGAGAATCGGCTTAACAATAATATCCTGCGGTGCCCTTGTCATACATACACCTCCTGTACCTTCATCGCCGCATCCTTAGTGATAATGAAGCGGTCATATTTGAGAATGTCGAAAACATTGATGGTGTTGACGAACGCAGTCTTGATGTCGCGAATATTGCGAGCCGACTTTTCGACGTTCTTGTCAACGCCTGCGAGAACAATGAGCGCTGACCCGTCAACTTTCAGAGCCTTAAGCGTCTTGACCATTTTTGCGGTCTTGATCTCATCAAAATTCATAGTATCCACGACAAGAAGGCTCTGAGAAGCAAGCTTTGTTGATAAAGCGGACTTCATAGCCAGTCTTCTTACCTTTTTAGGAACGGTGTAACTATAATCTCTGGGTTTGGGCCCAAAGATAATTCCGCCACCGACATACTGCGCAGAACGTGTTGAACCGTGACGGGCGCGACCGGTGCCTTTTTGACGATAAGGACGCTTACCGCCGCCTCGCACCTCACTTCTTGTTTTGGTGCTATGTGTACCTTGACGTTTATTCGCCAATTGGTTACGGACGACTGCCATCATTGCGGACTCATTCGGCACAATTCCGAAAATATCATCGGAGAGCTCGATCTGCCCCGTAACGGCGCCTTCCAGATTGTATACATCTACTTTAGCCATTTCTTTCGCTCCTCCTTACGCCGATTATTTCGCCTTGACGGATGTTTCGATAGAAATCAATCCGCCCTTTGGGCCGGGGACAGCGCCCTTGACAACGAGGATATTTCTATCGCCGTCAACCAGAACAACGTCCAGATTTTGAACTGTGCATGCGACCGCACCCATGTGACCCGGCATCTTCTTGCCCGGAAGAACGCGGGCAGGTGAGCTGTTAGCACCCATTGAACCGACGCGGCGATGATACATGGATCCGTGTCCGCCCGGTCCACCCTTTTGGCCGTGACGCTTGATGTTACCGGCATATCCCTTACCTTTGGAAACACCGCTGATATCGACGTGATCACCGACAGCGAACATGTCCGCCACCTTAATCTCTTGTCCGAGTGTGTAGTCTTCATCGGTTCTGAATTCGCGAACCGTGCGTAAAACCGAGACGCCGGCTTTTGCAAATTGGCCCTTATCCGGCTTATTTACAAGCTTCTCGCGAATCGTTCCCGAAGCCACCTTAACAGCCTTATAGCCATCCGTGTCATCGGTCTTGTTCTGAATGACGAACATGGGTTCGCACTCAATTACGGTTGCCGGAATCGCAGTGCCGTTCTCATCGAACAGTTGCGTCATACCGGCCTTCTTGCCCAGCATAAATTTAGTCATATCTTTCTTTCCTCCTTATAGGTTATTGGTTCTCGTTATCGAGAACTTGACCCCGACGCCGAGCTGCTGAAACTCAAAGCGTCGTCTGCCGTCAAACTTTCAGCTCAATGCTGACGCCTGCAGGCATATCTAATTTCATCAGCGCATCAACCGTCTTCTGGTTGGGAGCAAAGATGTCAATCAGCCTCTTGTGTGTACGCATCTCAAACTGCTCACGAGAATCTTTGTCCTTGTGAGGAGATCTGAGGATCGTGGTGATTTCTTTCTCGGTAGGAAGCGGGATCGGACCCGAAAAGCTTGCGCCTGTGCGGGTTACAGTCTCGACGATACGAGCGGCGCTCTGATCGAGAAGCTCGTGATCGTATGCTTTGAGTTTGATTCTGACCTTTTGCTTTGTTGCCATGTAAAGTATCCTCCATTTTGTTGCTGTTCTGCCACCGTGCCGGGCGTTTCTTCATCGGCCATCAGAAAACCCAGGAAACCAGTTACCGCTAATAACGGCACTTTGGGCCTGGGCATGTGCCGAATGCACACGCTGCCAACTGGGTTGCATCGCTCGGATCAATGTCCGGACTTCTCCGTCGAAGTTACCTGCCACTTGGCACAGCATGCACAATAGGCAGCAATCTCCGACATCTTCGCTGCGCAAAAAAGTCGCGCACGAAGAAGTATATCGCAGGGTTACTATTATTGCAAGAGATTTTAACGCATTTGACGATTATTTTCGAAAATCGGCGATTGCTCAACGAGTTACTTCTTAAATAACAGACAAACGATAAGAAGTTGCACTTTATGCGTAAAAAAACTAACACTATTCTTGGTCAGAAATCAGATCTGTTAAGTCTTTTTCGCCGAATTGATATTTACGATTACAGAAATGACAAGCCAATTCAACGCCATTGGGGTCTTTGGATAACTCTTCAATATCTGACCTTCCTAAAGTGATTAATGCCGACAACATTCTTTCCCTGGAACAATCACAACGATAGAAAAGCGGACGGCCTTCCAGAAACTTTATATTCGGATCTCCCAAGAACATGTCGAGAATCTTTTCCGGTCCCAGATCCTCTTCCAACAGAAACGTGACATCCGGAAATCCACCATGAATTCGTTTTTCTAAATATTCAATCGTTTCCTCATCCGCTCCGGGCAAGAGTTGAATCAGGTATCCGCCGGCTTGCCTGATCCCATTTGCATCGACGAGTACACCAAGAGACACAATGGAATGTATTTGTTCGGACGTAGCCAAATAATAGGCAAAATCCTCTGCTATTTCTCCGGAAACAATTTCGACAGATCCGACATACGGCTCTTTAAGCCCGGTGTCCTTTATGACAGTCAGCATTCCATTTCCGACAGCAGAGGCAATGTCCAATTTTCCGGGGGCATGACGTGTTGTTTCTACAATCGGCTCAACACAGAGCGCCTTAATGTTTCCGTTTGTGCCCGTAACTGCTGTCATGCCTTGTATCGGACCATCGGAATGAATCGTCACTGTCATCTTGTCGGTGTCATTTTTCAGATCTGAGGCAATAAGAAGCGTTCCGGTCATGAATCTCCCGAGAGCGGCTGCCGCAACCGGAGATGCATCGTGTATTATCGTCGCTCTCGTACAGAGATTCGTCGTTCGCGCCGCAACTGCACGTACTTTTCCTTCCAGCGCAGTCGCAATCACCAGGTAATCTTGATTGGGCTCTTCGGGCGCACCTGGCGCATGATAAAAAGACTGTTCCAAATTTATTACTCCTTTTAACATTTTCACATATATCAGTACTATCCGAAACCAATCGAATAATGGCTTTATTTGGATGCTATATATAGTGTGCGTGTCGGGTGATTATGAGACTCATGATCTTCAAAAATGCCTGTAATCGCCATGCGGGCTTCGCTCAGAATTCGCTCAAGGTCTTTTCTTGAATGAAACTTTTCGACAATTCGACATTCTGTTCGACGATACAAATCGTCTTTCTCGTGTCTGAATATCGTAAATTCCGAAACGCTGGTCTTGCTCCGACTATGAAAGACGTTATCCCAAACAATGTAATAATCGTTTTCCTCTACGATAAATTGATTATCTCCCAGTGTTTCACGCAAATATTCAAGGCTCAAAGCGTCAAACAAAAAGAGCCCGCCCGGATTCAAAAAATTATCAAAACTGCGCACCATATCCATCAATGATTTGCGATCCGTAATATGATTAATGGTGTCGGTCATGCAGACAAATACATCAACCGTACCGAACAAATCCAGTTTTGTAATATCTTGTCGAAGAAAAAGAACGTCATAGCCTGCGTTTTGGCACTTAGCGCGAGCGATCTGCAACATATCCTCAGACAAGTCCACACCAATGACGTCATAGCCTGATTGCGCCAAACGCAAACACATCTCTCCGGTTCCGCACCCTAAATCGCAGACAAGAAGTCGGCCCGCCTCACCATCACCGCTTGGTTGCGCATTTTGATGAATCTTTTGGAGTGCTAAGTCATACCAACGATCGGTTTCCGTTTGGTTTTGGAACGCGTCATATATTGGCGCAAGTGCGTCATAATCGGATGGCGGCATCTTATCCCCCTCTACCCAACGATATAAGGTTTGGGATCGACGGGCACGCCGTTAATGCGAACTTCAAAATGCACATGCGGTCCTGTCGATGTGCCGGTACTACCGCAAGCGGCGATGGTCTCTCCCGCGCTGACTTCTTGTCCGACCGACACATAAAGATCTTTGCAATGCGCGTATATCGTAGATACGCCGCCGCCGTGATCAATGATAACGTGGTTTCCAAAATTGACTCCGCCGGTGTTCGCACCCGGATTCGGGGCAGAAGCTTTGATGACCGTACCGGATGAAGCAGCAACGATCGGATTGCCGTATGATCCGCCGAGATCCACACCGTTGTGCTTCTTGTTAATTTTGTAGACTGGATGAAAACGCATGCCGTAACCGGAATAAATATTATAGTCTCCCGGATAAGGCCATGTCATTGAGCCCTGAGGCGGCGGAGTGCCACCGCCTTTTGAAGGATTCGAGGCATAAAGCTTCCTCTGAAGTTCGGCGATCTCGCCTTCAAGGCGCTTACTTTCTTCCTCAAGTTCTTTCTCTTTTTTCTCCCACTCGGACAATTCAGCTTGTTTGCGCTCAAGTGCTGCCGTTGTCTCTCCAATGAGAGCCTCCAACTCTTTAAGCTCCGCTTCTTTCTGGTCTGCAACCGCCTGCATATCATCCGCTTCCTGAAGCGCGTATTCGCTCTTCAGAGCCGCATCATCCATTGCCGCCTGCATACCTTCCATGATCTGCTTATCTGAATCGCCAATGAGCTCAATCAGCTCGAGATTAACGAAAAAGCCGGCCAGACTTTCGGATTCTAACAGTACTTCGAGAGTGGACTTGTTCTGATATTCGAACATAACACTGATTCGCTCGGAATATTCAAGCGTTTTTTGCGCGAGCGTATTCTGGCTGTCGATATACATGTTCAGCGCTTCTTTTTTGGCAATCAAAGCAGCTGCGAGCTCTTGTGATATTTCAAGATACTGTGCCTTTTGCTCTGCACTTAAGCCCTCAAGTTGCTTAAGTTCTCCGGATAGAGCGCCGACTTCAGATGAGAGCGCCTCGACATTTTGTTCTGCCTTATCAAGCTCTTCTTCTACTTTTTCTTTCTCGTCTTTAGCGTCTTTGAGACCTTTCGGGGCTTGATAGGTTAACGGAAAAGTGTATTGAACCGCGGCTAAAGGATGATGAAAATGAAGCAGCATTCCGAGTACCATGAGCATGGCCAAAGAGAATCCCGCCGCTCGTATGAATCTTTTCTTAATATTTGAAGTTTGTTGTGATCGTATTTGCATAAATGTATTCCTCATTGAATCAAACCTTGACATATTTTCGAACTGAAACCGCGCTTCCCAAACCACCGATGAGCATTCCGGTTACAAGACACATAATCATCACCCAATGAGAAAGCGATTGGATGGGCAACAAGGCGTAAAAACTTGTAGCGTTAACATTTGCCATCATAATATCAAAAACTTGCTGATACGTAAAATATGCAATCGCCCAAGCCCCTACCGCACTGACCATTCCGACAAATAATCCCTCAATAATGTAAGGCAATCGAATATACCCACTCGTCGCACCGACAAACTTCATGATGGATATCTCCGCAGACCTGGAATAGACCGAAATGCGTACCATATTCGAAATAATGAACATCGCAATCAATAGTAATACGGAAAACGCAACAAAAGTACCGATATTAACCCATCGCCCTGTCATCGACAAAAAATCCATGACTCGGCTCTCAATTAATACTTTGTTAACTCCGGGTATCGCCCGCATATTCATTCCGAATTCATCGGCATAAGACGGGTCGATCAGTCTTATATGGAATGTATAAGGCAGATATGTCATATAGTCGAAATTATCTAAAATGGATGCGCTCTCGCCGAGATTTTCTCGAAACCAAAGGTAATTCTGCTCCGGAGTTCTCTGTTCGTACTCAATAATCCATTGATTGTTTTGGTCCAAATAAGAAATCACTACATCGCGTTCTGCCTGAGTGCTTTCAAGCTTCATGTATACTTCTATCGGCGGCTGTTGGGCAACACGCTTTGTGATGTATCTGGCATTTGCTGAAAATAACAAAAACACAGACATAAGCAGTAACATAAGAAGAATTGTCGTGAACGAGGCCAGTGTGACCAACGGATGTCTGATTATACCTTGTATACCCTCACGGGTCGAAGTCAATAATGCTCTGAATTTCATCAAATATCCTCCAACTTGACCGCCGGACGTTCATCCTCACCGTTCGGGAAAGAGGGTTTTGAAACGGCTTGAATAATACTAATTTTATCTTCCGGAGGAGGCGTCGCACAATAACCGCTGGCACATTCATCACGGACAATGATTCCATTGTCCACTTCGATGACGCGCTTTTTCATGCGGTCGACGAGATTACTGTCATGCGTACATACGATGACCGTCGTTCCATTGCGATTGATTTGTTCAAGAAGAGCCATGATGGACTCGCTGGTTTGAGGGTCAAGGTTACCTGTCGGCTCATCCGCAACTATAAGCTTGGGGTCGTTAATCATGGCCCTGGCGATTGCAATTCTCTGTTGCTCACCACCGGACAACTCAAGAGGCATGGCATTTGCCTTATGTGAGAGGCCGACAATACTCAAAACGATCCCGACCATTTGTGATAATTTTTTGGGAGACATCCCGACAATTTCGCCGGCGAAAGCGACATTTTCAAAAACAGACTTGCTCTCGATCAATCTAAAATCTTGAAAAATCATACCGATTTGCCGACGAAGAACCGGAACCAAGGCATTATGCATTTTGGATATCGGAAAGCGATCAACCAGGACATAGCCCTTTGTCGGTCGTTCTTCGCGAGTGATTAATTTCATAATGGTCGATTTACCGGAACCACTTTTGCCGATAATAAAAACGAAATCTCCGTCTTCTATTTTGAAACTGACCCCGCGCAGCGCATCGGTTCCCGTTTTATACGTCTTATATACATCTTCGAATCTAATCAAGAGAAACTCCTTACTTTACCAAACCGTGTTTGTCGGATTTGCACTGCTGTCTTGTTTTTCCAGATAAGTCCGAACCATCGCTGCCAGCTTGAACAAGACTGCGTCATCGAAGCTACGCAAATCAAGTCCGGTAATCTTCTGAACTTTATCTAAGCGATAGACGAGTGTATTTCTGTGAACAAAGAGTTTGCGTGAAGTCTCGCTGCCATTCAAGTTGTTTTCGAAAAACTTGGATATGGTCTGAATGGTCTCTTGGTCAAGAAGTTCATAAGCGCCATCGGCAAAGACTTCACTCAAAAACATATTGCATAGCGTCGGGGGAAGCTGGTATATCAGTCTTCCAAGTCCGAGCTTGTCATATCTCATGACGCACTTGTCCTTTTCAAAAATGCCGCCGACTCGAAGAGCCAACATCGCATCGCGATAAGATTTAGCAATATCCCTTAGCTTTGTTGCAGGCATGCCGATTCCGATTTTGACCCTGGTCATCGATTCCGCATTGAGATTATCCATAATAGTCTTGCTTTTCACTTCGACAAATTCGGAGTACTCGTCTTCAATCTTCATAACCATAACAATGGTCTCTTCATCCATGGCGAATGTATGCTGCGTGTCCGTCTCCGGAAACATGTTCTGGAGGATGTAAAGGCTCTCGGAACTCTCACTGCGAGGCACACGCACAAGGAAAACGACTCGATCCATGCTGTAAGGCATCTTAAATTCTCGTGCCTTAAGAGGAATATCTCCCGGAAGCTCGTTCTCCAAAAGAATATTCTTGAGAAAAGCGGCGCGTTCATTATCTGTATCACGATCCTTGAGTGCAACCTTCAAACACTGAGCGACTAATTCAATGTATGTCTTGGCGCAAGGTTCCAGCAATTGGATGAACAACGTAAACTGAAGTTTGTCACCGTTGTAATAGTTCAAGTAAGTACGCTCCGAATTGGAAGTAACGGTGTCTTGTGATTTCTGAACCGCCCGTATGGATAAATCTTCAGATCCTTCTAGTGCGGAATCCGTACTTGCGACAATAATGCCGTTGGCATCAATGACACCGACCGTATAATCCATGATGCGTTTGATGTCGAGCATACAGCGCTTGATTTCTTCCATTATTACACCTCATTTCAATTCTTTGCTAAGGGTAAAGCGATTCGTTTGACAGCAATCCATACGCAATCAATCTTAAACGTAATCTGCTAAACTTGCAATAGAATCAACGCATACAAAAAAGCAGTGCGGATTGCAACATTAAGTGTCGCAGTTGTTAAGCGACCCGGTCGTATTCTTCTTGTGGCGTCCTGTAGTCCAGTATCTTCCGGGGATATGTGTTCAGCCACTGTTCAATGCGATTGATTTCCTGT